>Ga0081455_10001278_pt1 | contig 31341 bp, 21 predicted proteins | sample TabmetS3T2R1_FD_70207 | JGI IMG/M metagenome (GOLD analysis project Ga0081455, IMG submission 70207) | Tabebuia heterophylla rhizosphere microbial communities from the University of Puerto Rico - S3T2R1 | ecosystem: Host-associated > Plants > Roots > Rhizosphere ... | reverse complement strand
TGGCGTGAAAGCCATCGCAGATCGGGCGGCCGCGACAGGATTCGCCCGGGCCACGGGTACGTGGCCTGGTCCAACCCGGTCGGCAAACCAACCGAACCAGCCTGGCTGAAGGCGTGGGCCTTGTAGTGCGACGCTCGATCGGACAGCTCAGCGTCCGCGGCCGATCCCGAGCTGACCCGGCGGCCGCCCTGACCTGCGCGGGCGGGCTCGCTCTGACCCCATGCCCCGCGCGTCATGACCTCGGCGCCGTCTGTGTGCGGCCCGCCGGCCTGCGCGAACCAGACGACTACGCGCGACCGGCGGCCATAGGTCGCGTTCACCCTGGTCGAGGTGCGGCGAGTCTTCTGCACGAGACTCGGCATTCGCGGTATTCCAACTGCCCCTTTCCGCCGCGCCGAGTAGCAACGCCGCAAGTTCGGGTCAGATCGTGCCGGCGCGTGTCACCGGCAGCAGACGTGCGACAGGGGCGGTACTTGAGCCCGAACCGGCACGACGCCGTGCCGATCGGGCAGGTGATGCACGATGAACGCAACCCACGCCAGACGCCCGCGCAGACACCAACGCATCAAAGACACCATTCACCGATGGCGGCCCGGAACAGTCCAGATCCGGAGACGCTCAGCCGGGCTGGAAACCACGCACGCCGACCGGCAGGAGCGCGCAGGTCAGCCTTCGCCACGCGGGTACCCCTTCGAACCGCGCTTCTGAATCCGGGACCAGGCGATCAAGGATCACCAACGTTGCGCATCCGCGTCGTCGGCGGCGCCGATAGCAGCCGTGGCTGACCTACCGAGAGCGCATACGTCAGGCGATCGTGACTCCCTCGGGCGTCTGGGCCGGAGCGACGCCTGCCGCGAGCATCTGCTGCCAGGCCTGCGGCGAGATCCGCAGCGGCCGCTTCGCGCGCGTCGCCAGCCGGCGCGCCTGCTCGCACGAGTCGACCGAGCCGGCCAGCGTGATGCGCGGCGACTGGTCGCTGACCTGGAAGACGTTCCAGTGCGCACCGCGGCCCTCGTATTGGGCCATCACCTGCAGGTAGACGGTGCCGTCGTCGGCGGGCCGCTTGCCGGTCACGACGCGGCCAGTTCGGTTCGTCGGGACGCCGACCGATCCGGCGGCGCGGGCGGTCCGACGGTGAGCAGCACCCGGTCCAACTCGGCCGCCGCCAGAACGCCACGCAACTGCGGGCCGACGCCGATCAGCATGAGCGTGCCGCGGGCGGCCAGGAATCGCTCGTGCGCGTTCAGCAACGCGGCGGCACCGGCCCGATCGGCCGCACTCACACCGGACACGTCGACCCGGACGTAGTGCATTCCGGACTCCTGCTGCGCGATCAGCAACGCCTCGAGCATCTCGCCGCCGCGCCAGTCCAGCACGCCGTCGGCCCGAAGACGGCTCGATCCGGCTTCGCTGTCGACCACCTTGAGCGTGAATAGATCCCCGGGCCCTCCCCGGGATACATCAGCGACTGCGATCGCCACGGCGCCCCTCCGCTACCGCACCCGGCACCGCGCCGACCCGATACGAACGGGTAACCGGGACAAGCTGTTTGCTCAGCGCGGCTGAGTATAGGTCGCCATCCGGCCGCCCGGAAGCGTCAATCAGGCAGCGACGTTCAGCGCCGTGCTGGGCGCGACCTCGTCCACAGCGAGCGGCCGGTGTTCTGCGGAGGACGCCGTATTGCGGACTTGGGATCGCGACGGGCGACCAGCACGCGAGGCTCGATGTTCGTCGTAGCGCGCCGAGGAAGTACGTGCCGTTTAACCCCGAGCCGCGGGATCGAACTGGCGCTGCCGCCGGGGACAGTTGGACCGGCCGAGCGCGCAGCTCATGACCCTGTGCCGTGCTCAGCGGAAGGACCCCGGACCGTCGCGCAAGCAACGGCGCCCTAAGGATGAAGTGGTTGGTTCGCTTGTACGGTCGGCGGCCGCTGATCGGTGCCAGGAGCGACGGGCGCGGTCGCCCCATGCGTGCTAGCAAGGCCGATTGCCGCAGCGCAGCCGAGCGACGCGATTGCACCCAATGCCGCCGCGACGGTCCCCCACACCGACGGCCGCGATGCAGTGCTCGCACGACCGGCTCTGCTGCGCGGCACTTCCCGGCCGCGTGATTCCGGCACTGTTTGCCGTCTCCGGCCACCGACGACAGCCGTCCCGCCATGGGTCAAGGGCCTCCCGGACACACGCAAGACGTACATAGATGATCACTTCTCTCCATCGGAACGTCCGGTTATCGAGCTGATAGCCGCGGTTCGCGGTGGCAATGGCTCGCGTTCGCCAGCCACCGACAGCGCCTCGCTCCAGTTGTCCTCGGCGTCCATCCGGGAGAGGACTCGCTGCCGTCCAGGCGCTGAACAGTGCCCGAGACACCAGCGGGCGAGATGCTGTTCCGGCGGTTGATGCTGAGTTCGGGTTGACTCGGCGGCGCCGTCTGGCATTGGCCTTCCCCGCCGCGGTCCGAGGCTAACCTCGCCTGTGCGACCTACCGGCGCCCGTACCCGAAGCGGGACTTACCGTGCCACACATCACACCCGGGCGGCTTTTCGCGAGGTGGTTCGGGGCGCGGTCTTCGTCGGGATGCTGCGGTGCCGCGTGACCTTCGTCCGATTGCCGCAGATCGACATCGAGCACCAGACGCCCGCACGGGCGTTGGAGTGGTCATAGAACGCCCATCGGCAGGCATCGCGCCGACAGGCCTTGAGCCGGTACCAGCTCCCGTCCTGCATGGCGTCGAAGGCAATGGCCAGGAGCGCGCCGAGCGCGCCGGCGACGCCAGTCGCGGTCGGCTCGAGCGCGGCGTGCGGCTGCTGAGAGCCGAACCGGACGGTAAAGCGCGCACCGATGGCGGCCTGGTCGAGAACTTGTTGCGCTCGGCGATCAAGCGGGCCGGCGTTGTTCGCCAGCAGCAGCGCTCTCAGGGCTTCGCGCAACTCGACCACTCGGGCCGGGTCGTTCGCCCCGACGCGGAGGCGGTTCCGGACGAGTCCGCTGGTGCGGAACCAGTTGGCGAGCGCACTGGGCGTCGAGAACTCGTCGGTGCCGCCTTCGATGTCATTGGTGTTGACGAAGGCTTGAACGATGCGTAGGCGCCCGGGCGCCGGTTCTCTCCCCCCAGGTTGTTCTCCGCCGAGCTTCTCGTTCACGCCCACCGCCCCCGACGGTACTTCGACCGCATCCCTCGCCTACGACCGATTTTCGCTTGATCTGACGGCATACCTGGTGTGTAACCTCATCAACCCTTGAACAGGTTACCAGGAGGTTCGCGTGATGATGACGGCTACTCGCGAGATTCGACGGTTCGCCGACGAGTACTGGGATAAGGTGCTTGGGCTCAAACCGCTCCTGGCGACGCAGATCGGCGACGAGCGCTTCGACGACCAGCTCCCGAGCCTGAGCGAGGAGACGCGCGCCGACGCGGTGACGCTCCACCACGATGCTCTCCTGCACGCCGAGCGACTGCTGAACGATTCGCGCGAAGCCGAGGACCGGGCGACGCTGCACATGGTGCAGGGTCTCGCCCGGAACGAGCTGGCGGCGCTGAACGAGCACTTCGAGCGCTTCGAGGTGCTCTCACATATGTGGGGGCCGGGCACCCTGCTTGCGACTGTCGGTTCACTGCAGCCAACGAACAGTCCGGAGCAACTCGACAGATACCTGAGCCGTCTGGAGGGATTTCGCGGCCACATAGACGAGGCGATCGAGGTCATCGGCGAGGCAGCAGCGACCGGGCGTGTGCCGTCTCGGACGATCGTGGAGAGGACGCTGGCTCAGGTTGACGCCCTGCTCGAGCGCGGTGCGGCGGCGAGCCCGGCGCTCAACTGCATTGCCGAAGACGACCTCGGCGCACGCGAGCGGGCCGCAGACCTGATCGATCGAGTCGTCCTCCCGGCATATCACCGGTATCGCGAAGCGGTCGCCGGCGTCCTTCCGAAAGCACCGGAACCCTTGGGTCTCAGCGCGCTACCGCACGGCGACCAGATCTACCGCGTGAAGGTCCGCGAGTGGACGTCACTAGAGCTCGACGCAGACGAGATCCACGCGCTGGGTCGAGACGAGCTCAAGCGCCTGGACGAGGAGCGCGCCCAGATCGTGTCCCGACTCGGCTACCGGAGCCCCGAGGATGCCGTCAACGCGTACAACGAGAGCGACACCAGCCGTCTGTCGGCCCGCGAGGCCGGCCTTGCGCTTGCTGCGCAGATGGCCGAACGCAGTCGAGCCGCCTGCGACAAGCACTTCGGGAGCCTGCCGCGAAGGGTCTGCGAGGTCCGCCCCGTCGACCGAACGCGCGAAGACGACGTGCTCGACTACTACGTTCCGCCGGCCGCGGCCGGCTCGCGTCCCGGTATCTACTACGTCAACACGAAGCCAGGGCGCCAGCTGCGCCGGCTGGCGTCCACGACCTACCACGAGACCTACCCGGGGCATCACCTGCAGATGGCGCTCGAGCAGGAGTACACCGACCGGCCGGCAATCCGTCGGTTCGCCGGCGAGTTCGTCGCCAGCGCCTTCGTCGAGGGCTGGGGGCTGTACTCAGAGCGACTCGCGGACTGGATGGGTCTGTTCGCGAGTGACCACGAGCGGCTGGGGATGCTCGAGTTGCAGATCGTGCGGGCCACTCGTCTGGTCGTTGACACCGGTATCCACGCTCGCGGCTGGAGCCGTGAGCAAGCAATCGCAGAGATGCGTACCACTGGACTGACCGCTGAAGAGATCTCGGTTGAGGTCGATCGCTATGCCGCGCTTCCGGCGCAGGCCCTGTGCTACACGCTCGGTCGCCTCACGATCGAGCGGATACGGGAACACGCGGTCGTGCGCGACGGCTCTGCCTTCTCGTTGCGCGACTTCCACGACCGCCTCTTGCGGCTCGGCGCGCTGCCGCTCGACGCCATCGAGGCCGAAATGAAGCGGCCAGCCTGAGCCTGCGCTGCCGAGGCGCTGGTTGACGGTGACGTTCAGGCGGGCGCGCCGGCGATAGCTGATCTCCACACTTGGGTAACGCCTAGGTATGCCGTCTGGTCAGCTGGCTGAGAAACCGCACCGCGGGCCGGAGAGGTGAGCGTCGCCGTGAGAACAGAACGTCGCCCGTATCACCTGTATCCGCTGCTCGGCCTGGTGCTCGTCGCCGCCATGGCCATTGGCTTGTACGTCCGGATCAAGCACCCCCCGATCCGTGAAAAGAAGACATAGTTCGGACGAGAGCGTCACCGACTCCGGTCGCCAGACCGGGCTGGAGACGCACTCGTCCCCAGAAGGAAGGTCGTAGGGTTCCATGTCGGCTCGTAGCACGGCCACATCTTCGAGTAAGCACGCCAACGGATTGCGATCGGCCGCCACCACAGGCGCCGGACGGAGTCTCTCCGCCGCGTTCGGTGGACTCAAGGCGGAGCTCCTGAAGCCCGGCAAGCGCCGCGCCATGTTGGCCGGCGCCGCGTTCGCTGCGGGCATGACGCTGCTGTTCGCCTCGATCGCGGTCTGGTGGGGTCTTTCCAACGTGATGGATCAAGGATGGGCCGCGTTGATCGTGACGGTCGTGTGGGCCATCGTGTGCGCTCTCTTGTACGCGGCCAGCCGGCGCCCGACCGTTACTCGTCCGTCGTCGGTCTGACAGCGGCTTGCGCAACGGCGAAGACGTGGATGGTGGGTGTCTTGGCGCCCGTGTAGGCCGGGCCCGCCGGCAAGGTGATCGCGGCGAGCTCGCGGCCCGGATCGGTCGGCACGCTGATCGCGTACAGGTTGGCCGGACGGCTGGTCTGCGCTCGCCCGTTGCCGTTGACCGCACCGCCGTTGGCGGCGACCGTCGCCGCGGGGCTGGCCGCCGACCAGTCGGGAACGGTGATCTGCGCGGCGGCTGTGCTGCCGTCGGCGTACGTGACGGTGACCGTCGCCGGCGCCGGCGTGTAGGTGCCGGTGGCGAGTAGGCCCACCCGTGCAGCGTGACCGCTGAGCGGGATGGTCTGCCCGTGGGCCAATGCGTTGTCGACCACGCTGGCGAAACGTTCGGGCATCGTGAACGTCAGGCCGTCGGCGGTCAGCGTCCCGCCCGGCACCACGCCGGCCCGCGCGAGTCCTTGCGCGGAGAAGCTCGAACCGGCCCCGTCCGCGTCGCCGGGCTCGGGGTTGCCGTCGTCGGTGATCGCGACGTTGTCGAAGGCCTGGGCCAGGTCACGCAGCGGCACGTCGGTTCGGGCAGTGGCGGACGCTCGCCGGCTGGTGGCGGGATTGTCCCCGGCGACGCGGTAGTCGGCGGTTGCCGCCAGCCGGTACATGCCGGGCGATGTGTCCGGCGCCAGGCCGAGGTCGAACTGCACGGCACGGCTCTGTCCGGGTGGAACGGTGACGTCACGGTCCGGCGCGGTGGTGAGCGCTGTGCTATCGAGGACGTTCTGCGCGGTGAGGCCGACCCGAACCACCGGCAGCGCCCGGTCGGTGGTGTTCGTGACCTGCACCGTGACGCTGCCCGCACCGCCGGTCAGGCTCGCGGGCGCCTGGATGGTGAGTTGCGCGCCGCCGTCCGGGACGGCGAGCGCCTGCAGTCCGGCGAGCGCCGGTGCGGCCGGGCCGGCGCCCACGACGCGCACCCAGCGGTAGCCGGCAGCGTCGTCCACCGGCAGGGTCAACCAGTCGCGGGTGGGCGTCCACGGCACGTCGGCCAGCGGACGGCAGCCGGAGTCCGGCCCGTCGGTGCAGCCCTGCACGGTGGCGCCGGCGAGCGAGGCGAGGTCGGCGCTGGAGCTGCTGCGCGGCAACAGCCGCACGCCGGCCAGTAGGGTGGGTGCGCCCAGGTCGATGCCGGACGGGGAGTCGGTCGACAGCACGGGACGGGCAGCGGGGTCGACCGCTTCGGGCACACCGGGCGGTGCGCCGACCTGGTCGGCGAGCACTTCGTAGTCGAGGTAGCTGGCCAGGCGCGGACTGCCCCAGGTCACGGCAGCGAGTACCTGCAGCGGCCGGTGCAGGTAGTACAGCGGGTAGGCGTCGGGCATCGTGTACGCGTTGTCGCCCCACTCGGCCATCTCGACGCCGGCCACTTGCGGCGACGAGTTCACCGCGAAGCTGCTGTAGAGCGCGTTGTCGTCGGGGATGTAGTTGCCGTTCGCGGTGCCCGGTGCGTACTTCGGCACGACGTACAGCCGCGAGTGCTCGTTGCTGACCACCACGTCGTACCCCTGCGCGAGGAACGTGCTCTCGTCGCCGAGCCAGGCCTGGATGCGGACGTCCTTGTTCACGGTCACCGAACCGGCGCCGCCGGCCTGCGGCCACCAGCCCCAGATCTCCATCCGCTTGCCGTGCGCCGCCAGCACGTCGTCGAGGTGGTTCTCGTAGGCGAGGAACACGTCCTCGGTCTTGGCGTAGCCCTGCGCCGCTGCGTACGCGGCCAGCTCGGGACACTGCGCCTGCAGCGCCGTGCCGGGTGTTTCGTCGCCGCCGAGATGGATGATCGGCGAGTCGAACATCCCGGCGACGGCGCCGACCAGGCCGTCGAGGTAGGCCACGTTCGCCGGCTTGGTGATGTCGACGGTGAAGCCGGGATCGATCCGGCCGGGATTGATGATCTCGTTCATCGACGCGCAGTCCCAGCGCAGCTGGGGTTGGTAGGCGGTGAGCGCCGTCGAGTGGCCAGGGATGTCGAGCTCGGGCAGCACGGTGACGTGGTAGCGCGTGGCGTAGTCCTGTATCGCCCGTACGTCGGCCGGCGAGTAGGACTGCGGCGCGGCCAGGCCGGGATAGCCGGGCACGTCCAGGCGGAAGAACTCCGAGTCGCTGATGTGCCAGTGCAACGTGTTGAGCCGCAACCACGCGAGCTGGCGGATCAGCTGTTCGATCGACGGCACCGTCCAGTACTTGCGGGCGGTGTCGATCATCAGGCCGCGCTCGCGCTGGGCCGGGGTGTCGGCGTCCGCGCCCACCGGCGCCGACGCGTGATCTGCAGCCGTCCTGAGGATCTGTTCGACGACCTGTTCGCCGTAGAACGTGCCGGCCGGGCCGGTGCCGTCGACGGTGACCGACCGGGTCGTGACCGCGAGCCGGAATGCCTCGCCCGTCCCGTCCGAATCGGCGGTGAGGAAGATGTCGCCTGGCTGCGGGGTGGTTGCCGTGACAACGGGCAACCGTTCGACGCCCAGGCCGGCGAGGTCGTCGGCGAACGTGCGCGCGTCCGCCGAGAGGGTGTCCGCGTGCGTGCTGTCGACGACGATCCGCGAGCCGGCGGTCAGCTGGAAGCTGCCGGTGCCGCCGGACCACTGCTGCAACTGCGGGACGACAGTCGGCGCGGCGTTCGCCGGCTCGGCCGCCGCATGCGTCGCGGTCACCACCGCGGCGCCGGCAGCGAGGACGGTCGAGACGGTGAGCGCGGCGCCGACGCGCGTGAGGCGGCTCATGTCAGCTCCCGCAGTGGAACTGGGCGTTCGCCCAGTCGCCGTGGTCGTTGCCGTCGCCGTCGCCGCCGTCATTCGTCTGCAGCTCGACCTGCTGCGCGCCGGACAGCGGCACGTTGATCGTCTGCGGCGCCGTGCTCGGCGTGAAGACGCCGCTGCTGAACACCGTGGTGCCGTCGGCGACGACGGCGAACCCGACCGATCCGCGCGACGCCTCCTCGTCGTCCAGGCCGATGGTGGCCGTGAGGCCGGTGCAGCGGCCGCCCAAGTTGTAGTCGACGACGCCCGGCGTTCCCGAGAAGGGCGCGGCGCCCAGACCCTTCGCGTAGATCGTGCCGTGCAACTTGATCGCGTTGCCGTCGCCCGACAGGTTCTCGCCGAGGCTGTGGTCGCGCTCGACGGGTCCCCAGCCGTTGGTCGTGTTGGTCCAGAGCAGGTCGCTGGCGTAGACGTCCGAGCTCGGCGGTGCCGCGACGAGCGGCCGGGCCGTCATGGCGAAGATGTGCAGCGCCGGCGCGTTCGGCAGGGTGACCATGGCGACGGTCTTGCCCTCGTCCAGCGGCACGGTGTCGTAGAAGACGTCGTAGTTGAGGCCGAAGTTGGCCGGTCCGCCCGGGGTGTTGCGGTGGTCGGTGACGATCACCGGGGTGTTGCCGTAGCGGTTCACGTTGTCGCAGCACCAGTTCGGCAGACCGAGCTGGGCCTGCGACGTGCTGCCGTCCGTATAGGTGACCGTGACCGTCGCGATCTGGTTCAGCCCGCTCGCTGACCCGAGTACCGCGATCTCGCCACTGCCCGACATCACGATCTGCTGGCCGGACGCCGTGACGTTGTCGGGCTGGCCGGCCGCCACGTCCGGCCAGGTGAAGGCGACGCCGTCGTGGTTGATCGTCGCTCCCGGCGCTGCCCCGGCGGCGGCGAGCGCCTGCGCCGAGTAGCTGTCGCCGCCGCCGTCGAAGTTGCCCGGCGCGGGGTCGGCCTCGTCGCTGATGGCGACGTTGTTGAACGCCGCGGCGAGGCTCGGATACGGCGTAACGGTGATGACGTCCGCCCGACCGGACGCGGTCGCGGAGACACCGCGAGACGTGTAGCCGACCGTCGCGAGCAGCGTCTGCACCGATCGGCCGGGGGGCGGTGCCGTCGGCACGACCTGGAACCGGACGATGCCCGTGCCCGCCGCCGGGACGGACCGGAAGCCGGTGCTCACCGGGTCCACGCTCCACCCCTCAGGCACGCGCAGGGTCACGGTGCCGCTGTCGATCGGCGAGGTGCCGTTGTCCGCGACCACGACCGTGACCGTGCTCGGCTGGCCCGCCGTGAACGTTGGCTGGCTGACAGATACCGCGACCGCGGGCGCCACCTTGTCCGCCTTCGGGTGGACGCGGTAGATCACCGTGCCGTGCGGCGGCACGCTGGCGGCGATGATGCCGGCAGTTTCGGTCTGCTGCTTGCTGACCAGGTCGGTCAGCTCGTAGTCGTGTCCAGTGGGCACGCCAACCGCCGCGGCGGTGGTCTGGATCGTCTGCGCCGTGTCGGCCTTGTTGAACAGGACGACCGACACGTCGCCGTTCGCGAGCGGCTTGGTCAGGACGTCGTAGCCGCTGCTGTTCACGACCTGGGTGCCCTGCGCGCCCAGGGGATCCTGGTCCACGGCGATGATGTCGCGATTGCCGAGGATCGCGAGCGCAGCCGGGCTGAGCTTGGTCAGGTCGGTGCTGCTGATCAGCGGGGCGGCCATCTCGGCCCAGAGCGTCATCTGGCTCTGCATCTCGTCGGTGGACAGCCCCTCGTCGCCGGCGATCAGGAAGTCCGGGTCGTTCCAGTGCCCCGGACCGGCGTAGCGCCCGAGCGGCACGTTGTAGCTGTAGTTGCGCAGGATCGACGACCACTTGTTCGCGCCCTGGCCGAGCACGACGTCGGTGCCCTCGCGCCACAGGTTGGCGATCTTGCTGGTCCAGTCGATGACGTCGTTCCAGTTCGCGCCGCCCTGGAAGTAGGCCGGGGCCGAGGCGGAGAACACGATCGGCCGGCCCGTGGCGACCAGCGCCTGGCTCATCTGGGTATAGACCTGCTGGTACGTCTGCGCCTTGGTCTGGCCGGCGACACTGGGCACGTTGCAGCCGTCGAGCTTGAGGTAGTCGACGCCCCACTGCGCGAACGTGTCGGCGTCCTGGCTGATGTGCCCCCAGCTACCCGGGTAGCCGCCGCAGGTGGACGTGCCGGCGTCCTCGTAGATGCCGAACTTCAGGCCCATCGCGTGCAATTGCTGGCCGACGTACGGCATGCCGTCGGGGAACTTGGCCGGGTCGGCCACCAGGTTGCCGGACCCGTCGCGCGAGTGCGCCATCCAGCAGTCGTCGGTGGTGACGGTGTCGTAGCCCTTGGCGGCCAGACCGGTGGTCACCAGCGCGTGCGCCTGCTGCAGGATCAGCTGCTCGTCGATGTTGCACTGGTAGTACGACCAGTCGTTCCAGCCCATCGGCGGGGTCAGCGCCAGGCCGTTGTACGACGACTGGGCGGCCGGCTGCGACGGCGCCGCGGCCGAGAGCGAGGCCACGCCGACGAGCAGACCCAGGCACAGCAGGAGGACGCCGCCGATCCGGCGAGCGATGCGGAAGAGGCTCATGGTGGGCTCCGCTCAGGCCAGGGTGCTGGCGAACGAGATCGGCTTGGGATCGGTCAGGTGGTGGTCGAAGACGACGATTTCGTTGCGCCCGGCGCGCAGCCACGACGCCGGGCAGTACAGCCGGTGCTGCGGGCCGATCTGCCAGTACCGGCCGAGGTTGTGGCCGTTGACCCAGACGATGCCCTTCGTCCAGCCGGACAGGTCGACGTAGGTGTCGGCGACCGTCGTCAGGTGTGGCGTGCACTGGAAGAACAGTCCGGGTCGGGTCGGGTCGGTGATGCCGTGCCGCAGGCGCTGGAGGAACGCTTCGTCCATCGGCAGGAGGAAGACCTGCCAGCCGATCACCGTGCCGCTGAGTGCGCCGGCGTCTTCGAGCGCGACGGACTGGGTGATTCCCTTGCGGTCGACCAGACCGTGGCCGAAGTTGATGCGGCCCATCCCCTCGACCAGGACGTCGAGTGTCGCCTGTTCGCTCGCGGCCGGAGTCTGCAGGGCAACCGGGCCGGTGCCGCCGGACAGGTTCAGCGCCGTCGCGACGTCCTGCGGCACAGCCGGGCGCGAGAGGCCGCCCTGGTAGGTGCCGTTGACGAAGACGGTGGCGTAGTCGTGCACCTCATCGGCGCTGAGCCGCCCACCGGTGAAGCCATCGAGCACGGCGTGGTAGAGGACGAATCCGCCGCTCTGCCCGTACATCTCCATGGGCTGCGGGTTGACGGTCTGGTTCACGGGCAGCGCCGGTGGCAGGTTGTCCCACACCGATGCGACGGGCTGAGGCAGCAGGTCGTCGCTCGATCGCGTCATCGTCGGAATCGGCGCGGGCACCGCCGGCAGCGGGTCGGGCAGGTAACCCGCGATCAGGTCGCGATAGCGGTTGTACTTGTCGCTGGCGACGCCCTGCTCGGTGATCGGTGCTGAGTAGTCGTAGCTGGTGATGTCGGGCTGATAGTTGCTACCGTCGTCATTCGCGTTGGCGCCGGCGAAGTAACCGAAGCTCGTGCCGCCGTGGAGCATGTACAGGTTGAAGGACAGGCCGCCGTCCATGAACCCCTTGAGCGCACCGGAGACGTCGTAGTTCTGGCCCTGGAACGTGCCGTCTCCCCAGTGCGTGAGCCACCCCGGGTAGACCTCGCCGCCGAAGGCCGGCACGCTCGGGAACGCGGTCCGGCAGGCCGCAATCGTGCCGGCGTCGCCGCCGCTCAGCGCGATGGCGCCGCCCGGCACGTTGGTGTGGTTGCCCTCCACCTGGCCCAGGCCGTCCTCGGTGTAGAAGGGCCCGTCGATGCCGTTGTCGATCCAGACCTGGCGGACCTCCTGGACGTAGGCCTGCTCGTTGCCGTACGAGCCGTACTCGTTCTCGATCTGGACCATCAGGATGGGTCCGCCGTTGGCGACCATCAGCGGCTTGATCCGCGGGATCAGCTGCTCGTAGAACCGGGTGGCCGCCGCCATGTAGTGCGGGTCGAGCGCCGAGCTGACCCGCAGCCGGATGTCCGGATAACTCAGCAGGTACGGCGGGATGCCGCCGAGATCCCATTCGCCGCAGACGTAGGGGCCGGGGCGCAGCAGCACCCACATGCCTTCGTCCTGGCAGAGCTTGACGAAGCTCTCGACGTTGCGGCGGTCGGTGGTGAAGTCGTAGACGCCCGGGCGTTCCTCGATGTAGTTCCACATCACGTACAGCGAGACTGTATTCATGCCCATGGCCTTCGCCATCCGGATGCGGTGCCGCCAGTACTCGACCGGGATCCGCGCCGGGTGCATCTCGCCGCTACGGATCTGGAACGGCTGACCGTCCAGCAGGAACGCGCTGCCGTCCGGAGCGAACCCGAAAGAGTGGCCGCTCGCCGGCGCAGATCCTGCGGCGAATACCGGGTTCGCGGTCGCGGCCATCGCCGCCACCGGGGTGAGCGCGCTGAGGATCAGGAAACGCCGACGGTCCATCTACTTGCCTCCTGGAGGCCGAAGGGAACGTGTCGCGCGCAACGCTGCACGCCAGGTTCACGGCCGCACGGTCAGGGCGAGGACGTGCGGCCCGGCCGGCGCGACGCGCGCTGACCGGCGAGCTGGTGGCGATCGAGATTCCCCGCAGCGAGCGTCCGTCGGACGAATCCTGCTTGTCGCATAACGCCTCCATGGGGGCTTTCGCGGAGCAGCGTAAAGTGCGCGGTATGATGCGCGCAAGTGCTCTAGATGCTCATTACTCGCGCAGAAAAAGCCAGCGAAGCTCGCTCGGCGTGTGGAGATCGCGGGCGAGCAAACCTCCGCGCGAGTCGCCTGGTAACTCTTTGCAAGAGCCTTGACACGATCAGTTGTCCATGCCAATCTCCGAATTGGTATAAACCAATCATCGGCGATGAAGCCGTCATCTCTTGCATGCCGTCAGGTTGTTCACCGCGACCCCCAAGACGGGACGCTCCGCATCTTCGATGCCGTACGGAGGTAACAAATGCGCGGGTTTCCAGCACAAGTCCGTGATGGCCAACCTGCGTTAGCGCGTCGAGCTCTTCCTGCCCTGCTCGCCGTCGCCGGCTGCGTGGTGGCCCTGTTCGTGGCGCCGCCGTCCTACGCCACGCCGTCGGCCCCGCTCCCGACGGTCTCGCCGAAGCCGCAGCAGATGGAGCCGTCCGGCCGCGATGCGGTGGTCACCGGCAAGAAGGCCCGCGTCGTCAGCGACAGCGCCGTCGATCAGCCAACCCGTGCCCTGGTGACCGGCGTTCTGAACCGAGCCGGCGCGGCCACGATCGAGAGCGCGAGTCCCGGTCAGCCTGCGAACGGCAAGGCGCCGCTCACCGTACGGGTCGGGGCGTTGACCGATCCGGACATCGCAGCGACGCTGCAGAACCTCGGCGTAAGCGTGCCCGACGACCTCCCGGCGGAGGGATACGTCCTCGCGGTCAACGGTGACCCGGCCGACGAACAGGTGGTCCTGGCCGGCGTCGACAGCGACGGCACCTACTACGCCGCGCAAACGTTGCGCCAATTGGTCGTCAGCAACGGGGACTGGTCCGGCGTCGCCGGCGTCCGGATCGTCGACTATCCGAGAATGCCCTTGCGCGGCACGATCGAGGGTTTCTACGGCAGCCCGTGGACGCCCGCCGAGCGGCTCGACCAGATGAGCTTCTACGGCGACATGAAGATGAACACCTACATCTACGCGCCGAAGGACGACCCGTATCACCGCGACCAGTGGCGCGATCCCTATCCGGCCGACAAGTACGCCGAGCTGACGCAGCTGGTCCAGGCGGCCACCGACAACCACGTCAAGTTCACGTTCGCGCTCTCACCGGGCTTGTCGATCTGCTACACGTCGACGGCGGACTTCAGCAGTCTCGTCGCCAAGTTCCAGGCGATGTACGACATCGGCGTCCGCGCGTTCAGCATCCCGTTCGACGACATCGGGCTGAGCTCGTGGAACTGCGCGGAGGACCAGAACACCTACGGCGCGGCCAGCCAGACGACGATCGCCCGCGCGCAGACCGACCTGCTGAACAAGGTCCAGCACGACTTCGTCGACACCCACGCGGGCGTCAAGCCGTTGGAGTTCGTCCCTACGCAGTACGGCGATCTCTCCGACACCGCCTACAAGCAGCAGCTTCGCACCGGCGGCTGGAACGGCGGCCTCGACCCCCGGATCGTGATCATGTGGACCGGCACCGACGTCATCCCGCCGGCCATCACGATTGCCCAAGCTCAGCAGGTGTCTTCGCCGAGCGTGTGGGGCCGCAAGGTGTTCGTCTGGGACAACTACCCGGTCAACGACTACAGCCAGACTGCGGGACGGCTACTGCTCGCGCCGTACCAGAAGCGCGATCCCGGCCTTTCCGCTTACCTCTCGGGCATCGTCGGCAACCCGATGAACCAGGCGGGAGCGAGCAAGATCGCCCTGTTCACGATCGCGGACTTCACCTGGAACGACCTCGGTTACGACTACCAGCGTTCCTGGAAGCAGGCCGCGTTGTACCTGACGGCGGGCAACGAGGCGGCGGCGTCAGCGCTGCTCACGTTCGCCGACCTCAACTACCTCGCGCCGACGTTCGGCACGACACCGTGGCTGGCCCAGTCGCCGGGCCTCAGCGCCGAGATCGCCGGCTTCTGGCAGAGCTGGAACGCCGGCCGGTACCAGCAGGCGATCGATCTCCTGCGACCGGTCGCGAACGCGATCGCCGCCGCGCCGGCGACGATCCGCGCGGGTGTGTGGGACCAGGGGTTCCTGTCCGATGCGAGCAACTGGCTGGATGCGACGGCCTTGTGGGGCCAGGCGTTCGTCGCCTCGCTGGACGCGCTCCAGTCCCGCATCGACGGTGATCTCGACCAGGCCGCCGCGCTGTTCGCGCAGGCGCGGTCGCTACGGACCCAGGCCGGGGCCATCCGTTCGGTTCCCGGCGAGAACCGGTTCGAGGGACCGGTGAAGATCGGCGACGGGGTCCTCGACACGCTGCTGTCCACGTTGGAGGTTGGCACGGTCGTCGTTACCAGCGATACGAACCCATCGACGTTCGGGCAGCCGGTGACGTTCACCGCGACCGTGACCCCGATGTCGGGGCCGAACGCGCTGCCTCCGAGCGGCACCGTCCAGTTCCGCAACGGCAACGCCAATCTCAACGCGGCGGTGCCCGTGGGCACTGACGGGCGCGCGACGACAACGTCGACGCTGTCCGCCGGCAACCGTTCGATCACCGCGATCTACACCCAGACCGGTGCCATCCCCGACAGCGTCACCAGTCCGCCGTTGACTCAGGTCGTCAGCCGGGCCGCGACCGCGATCAACGTGGTCAGCAGTGCCAACCCCGCCGGCGTCGGTCAGCCGGTGACGTTCACCGCTACCGTCGCCGCCGTGCCACCCGGTGCCGGCACCCCGACCGGAAGCGTCCAGTTCGTCATCGACGGCGCCAACGCGGGCCCGCGCACCAGCTTGTCCGGCGGCGTTGCCACGTTCACGACGAGCACGCTCGGCGCCGGGACCCACGCGGTCGCCGTGACGTACGCCCAGACAACGAACTTCGCGGCGAGCACCAGCCCGACGCTCTCGCAAGTCGTGAACTGAACTCGACAGGGAGAATCCATGAGGACACGACGGCTGTTGGCCGGCCTTTTCGCCGCCGGGATCGCCGTGATCGGCCTGGTCGCACCGACCGGTGCGGGCGCCGACACCCCGTCCGCCGCGGGCGAATCCGTGCCGCCGTTGCCGACGAAGCTGGTCGGGGGCTACCTGCTGTCCGGGACCCCGAACTTCAGCCGGATCGACATGAGCCTGGTGACGCACTTCTTCTGGGCGTTCTCCACGATCCACAACGACGCCTGCACGACGGCGAGCCCATCCGGCATCAATGCGGTGCTCGCCGAGCGGCAGGCCCGTCCGAACCTGAAGGTGATCCGCTCGATCGGCGGTTGGGGGGCGGCCAACTTCTCCGACGTAGCCGCCACCGACGCCAAACGCAAGGCGTTCGTCGCGTCGTGCATCGACGCGTTCATCGCCAACGGCGTGGCTGACGGCTTCGACATCGACTGGGAGTTCCCCGTCTCCGGCGGCCTGCCCGACATCGGGTACTCCCCCGACGACCGGCAGGACCTGAACCTGCTCGTCGACGAGTTCCGCCGGCAACTGAACGCCTACGCCGACGCGCACGGGCGCAGCCACAGCGACTTCCTCATGACCGCGGCGCTGCCCGCCGGGCGGTGGGAGGACTCCGGCGACGGCATCACCGGAGCGCCGTTCGACGCGAACACGAACTTCGACCTGGCCACCCTCGGCCGCACCTTGGACGACATCAACCTGATGACCTACGACATGGGTACCGCGTACTCGCCGGTGACCATGTTCAATCAGCCGCTGTACCGGCACTCCGACGACCCGACCGGCGATCCGTACAACAGCGCCGACGCGGCGGTCGACTACTTCGTCGCCCACGGCGTGCCGCGCGACAAGATCTCGCTGGGCGTGGAGTTCACGCTGTCCCGCGGGTTCGTGTCCGCCACCGGTACGAACAACGGCCTGTACCAACCGTGGACGTCGACGGGCTGCGGGCAAGCGACGGCGACCAACGCCCTCAACCCGGCCAACACCACGATCATGATCAACTGGGATCCGCAGGTGCAGTCGCAGTCGCTGTGGAGTCCGACCACCCGTAACCTCTGCAGCTACGAGAACGCCCAGTCGCTCGGCATCCGTTCCCAGTACGCCAAGGACAACGGGCTCTCCGGCATATTCACCTGGGAGCTCACCGGCGACACGAGCGGCAGCCAACTGCGCGCCGTCGCGCGGCCCTGGGAGCCGGACAAGGTCGTCGCCGCGCCCGCTCCCACGGTCACCGGTCAGGCGACGTACCCGCACGCCGGCCAGACGTTCAGCGGAACCGTCGCCACCGTTACCGGCAGCTCGGCCGGCTCGCTCAGCGCGATCGTCAACTGGGGCGACCTGAGCCGCAGCCCGGCCACCGTGACTGCCACCGCCGACGGGTACGCCATCTCCGGAACGCACACGTACGCCACGCCCGGGGCCTACCGGCAGACCGTCACCGTCATCGACCCGGACCCGGTCAACAGCCGCATGGTCAACGGCTTCGCGTTCGTCGACACCTCGCCGTACCCGTACCTCGAGGAACTGGTCGGCAAGTACAGCACCAGCAGCGGTGTTGCGGCCGGTCTCAACGCCAAGGTCGACGCCGCCGGCCGGGCGCCGAACGACACCGTTCGCGCCAACGTGCTCAACGCATTCGTCAATCAGGTCCGGGCGCAGACGGGCAAGGCGATCACGGCCGGTCAGGCCGACGACCTGACCCGGCTCGCCGAGAGCCTGAAGTAGCCAGCGATACGGGGCGATCGGGCCCGGCCCGGATGGAGGACTGCACATGCGATCTGGTAGGTCACGCCACCGGGCGGTTGTCGGCGTGCTCGCCACCCTGACCACCATCGCCTCGAGCCTCATCGTCTCGTTGCCGGGGGCGTACGCGGGCCCGCCGTCGGGGCCGAACCCGGCGCCCGCACTCGTGCCCAAGCCGGTTTCCTGGACGGGCGGCACCGGCAGCCTCGTCCTGACGAACAAGTCGCGCATCGTCGTCGACCCGGACCAGCTCGATGCGGTCACCACCGGACCGCGCAGTACGGTGCTCGTCGGCCAGAGGCTGGTCGACGTGGCCGACGAGCTGCGGACCGATCTGGCCGACGTCGGCCTCAAGCTGCGGGCCGTCACCAAGGGACAGGGCGAGCCGCCGGCCGGTCCCGGCGACATCGCGCTGGGATTGTCGGGCACGAGCCTGGGCGTCGAGGGCTATGACCTGACCGTCGACACCAAGGTCAGCATCAACGCGGCGACCACGACCGGCGTCTACTGGGCCACCCGGACGTTGCTGCAGGAACTGCGGCAGAGCGCAGGTGGCCGAACGCTGCCTAGAGGCACGGTGCACGACGAGCCGTCGTTGCCGATGCGCACCTACATGCTCGACATGGCCCGCAAGTACTGGCAGCCGTCCTACATCTACGACCTGATCCGGCAGCTGTCCTACCTGAAGATGAACGTGCTGCAGATGCACTTCGACGACGCCGAGGGCTTCCGCCTCAACTCCCCCAGGTATCCCGGCCTGGCCGATCCGGCGTCCAGCTACAGCGAGGCGCAGATCAAATCGTTCGTCGAGTTCGGCCGCGAGCACAACGTGCTGATCATGCCCGGCTTCGAGCTGCCCGGCCACGCCACCGCGACCGACGACTACTTCAAGATCGGGCTCGGCGACGGCCCGGAGCCGTGCCCGCAGAGCTCGGTCTACCGGTGGGTGACACCCGGCTGGGTCATGGACATAACCAAGCCCGAGTCGCTGAATGTCGTCACCCGGCTGCTCGACACCTTCGTACCGTGGTTCTCTGCGCCGTGGGTGCACGTCGGCGCCGACGAGCTCCCGGCGACGATCGCCGGCTGCCCGCGCATCGCCGACTACCTCAACCAGCATCCGGAGTTCGGCGGCTGGGACGGGCTGTTCAACTCGTTCCTGAACGACGTCGACGGCGTCCTGCGCGGCCAGCACAAGCAGATGGCCGTCTACACCGGCTTCAGCACGACGGCCGCGATGACCGTCAACCACGACGTGCTGGCGACCGACTGGACCGGCGCGGGCGGAACCCTGGCCGGTTACCCGGTGATCGACGAGAACAGCAGCGCCTATCTGACGCCGAACAACTACCACCACCTCTATCCCGACACGAACTTCCTCTACTCGCAGTGGACGCCGGACAACGACGGCGGGACGGCAACTCTCGGCGGCGCCATGAGCGTCTGGGACGACTACCTGTACTGGGCGCAGGACGCCTACTTCGAGGGCCTGGCCGCACTCCCCCGCGCGGTCGTCGCCGACCGCACCTGGAACACGGCCTTGCCGACCGACACGATCGCCGACTTCCAGCAGACGGCGCAACGGGTGGGCCTGCCACCCGGCTACGTCGGGTTCGCCGCGCCGAAGCCGGTGAAGGGCAACCAGCCCGTGCACTACTGGACGTTCGAGCCCGCACCGCGCCCAGCCGGCTATCCGCTGTCCGCTCCCGTCGACACGGGTTTCATCCAGTACTACAAGGACTTCGCCGGTGACCTGAACGGCTCGTCCTACATCATCAGCTCGCCGACGACCGTGCCCGGCGTGCAGGGCAGCGCCATCCACGCCACCGGCGCCGCTCGCCAGGGCATCGGCCTAGGCGGAGTCGACCAGCCCGGACCGTGGACGCTCTCGCTGTGGGTCCGCCCGACGGGAACGCCCAGCACGGCCACCCTGCTCGCGTCCCCCAACGGGAACGAGATCCGACTCGCCCAGCCCGGCACGTCCCAGGTCGGCCTGACCTACCAGGGCAGCAACTACAGCTTCGGCTACACGGCGCCGCAGTCGGTCTGGACGCAGCTGACGTTCCGCAACGACGGCTCCGGCACCACGCTGTACGTCAACGGCATCGCTCAGCAGACCCTGCCGGTCGCGATGCCGCTGCCCCTGGCCGCGTTCGGTTCCCGCACCGCGTTCGTCAACGCCGACCTCGACAACGTCGCCGTCTACGACCACGCGCTAACCGACGCGCAGATCACCGAGAACCTCCAGACGACCGGGCCAGATCGCTGAACCACCGGTGCGGCCGCGTCGACGAGTCGAAGCCCCGAACCCAGTGCGCTTCGATGCCCACGAAGAACTATGGGCTCCTCGGGCAGGTGTTCCGGCTCTCGGTGCGTTGCGGGCCCTCGGTCCGGATCACGGTTCTGAGTGCTTTGGCGCGTTCGCCGAGATGCCGATCGACGTCGAGCCGGCGCGCACGGGTGTCCCGGAGCAGATTGCGCTATACGTCCCCGTGTCTCGGGTGGACGCATTGGGTTCGAAGTCATCGCGGTGAGGAGAGCACAACTTCTATCGACCGAGACTGATGCTAACCGGACTCGCCCCCCGTATCGTCGCGTCTGATCGAGCAGCGCACGAGGCACGGGAGGTCGCCTTGGGCGAGCGTGTCCGGATCTGGCTTGTCGGTGGCTGTGCGCTGCTTCTCGGTGGCGTGATCGGGCTGGCCGTCTGGTGGCGACTGCGGGACCGGCCGGCCTTCCGCCGGCAGTCGGCAGGGCCGCGTTCGCTCGCGTGGCGCATCGGGATGGCCGGGGTGATCCTGCTTCTGGTGATCGTCGGTGTCGGGATCGTCTGGCGATCTAAAGTCGCGTTCTCGACCGTCGCGACGTGCCGCGGCACATCCGGCGAGATAACGACGACCGAGCACCGGCCCGTTACTCCGCGGATCGCGGCCGAGAAGATCATCACTTGGCCAGAGACCGGGATCGGAATCCTCTACGGCGACGTGGCTGGTGCGTCGCTGTGCTGGTACCAGCCGTCCGACTACTACGTGGACTTTCACTCCGGCACGTTCGCGGGGGCGCGCATCATGAACATCGGCGACGTCACCCTCGCGCCGCCATTCAACATGAGCGTCCAGAGCGGGAAGGCCGTTGCCGATCACGAGGCGCGCCACCGATCGCAATGGGCGGTGGTCACCGCCCTCGCGGGTCCGCTCGCCTTTCCGATCCTCTACGGGGTTGACGACTTCTTCTTCCCCGGTGCCCGCAACCACTTCGAGAGGCAGGCCGGTCTGGACTCCGGCGGGTACGAGCACGTCGGCATCGCACCGGTGATCGGCTGGCCGCAACTGGTCGTGCTGCTGGCCGCGGCGGCGCTGATCTGCGTGCTGATCTGGCGCCGGCTGCGGCGCAGACGCACGTACGCGCTCCCGGCTGGCGGGGCGGAGCAGGACCGGCCTGGTTGAGATCTGTTAGCCGTTACCGAGAATGTTGTCGCGCCGTGGAGAGCGTCACTCGCCGACTCTGCTCCCCCGTTCGTGATGTAGTCGGCAAACAACGCGAATTGGATCAGGTCGTTGCCCGGCCCGGCGGATGAGGCCGTCCGCGTGGTCGACTCCCTTCCTGCCGTGCGGCGTTCCGCGGACGTGAGCAACGACCCGTATGTACGAAACGTAGCTGGGCAGGCACCCCTTGTGATATGCCGGCCCATTGCTTACGGTGCTGACCTACGCCCGGGACGTCGAGGTCTCGTCGGACGCATGCAGCACAGCCGACCGACAGGAGTTGCCATGAGCAAAGACGTCGGAAAGCACCGCACGGAAGACTCCATCCGTGAGATCACCGGCCGCCTTGTCGCCGAGTACAGCGGCGCGTTGCCGCCCGGCACGGTGATGCGATGCGTCGCCCGGTGCCGCCACCAGCTCAGACGGGCCGGCATCCGCGCCGGGTTGGACCACGCAGTCGAAGCCATGGCCCGCCACCGACTGCGCGAACTACGGCATATCCGAGCCGTGGATTGACCACGGCACTCCGCGTGGCGCACGCACCTCACCGTCCCGGCCGACGCCGTGCCGGGCAGCCCGAAGCTCATCGTCTCCGCGGCGGACAGATGAACCGCCTCGCTACGCCGGGGCTGTTGCGGTTGGCCCTCCCCTCCCCCGGGAGGGCTCATCGAATCAGTCTTTGCGGCACGCACGCCCGTCCGACCGGGGCACGGCCGTCTGCGTCCGGCCAGGTGATCAACGATTTGCGCCAGCCGTGGGCGCGGCGGCCAGCTCGCCCCTTACGGGTCTGGCCTCGTCGGTAGCGAGAGCAGAAAGTCGAGCAGACCGTCGAAGTAGACCGCCTGATCGTCGTACAGCGCCAGATGGCTGCCGTTCGGGCAGTGCAGATAGCGTCCCCGAGGCAAGCGTTCGGACATCATGCGAAGGTGGTCGGGATCCATCGTGTCGTGCGTGGCACCGATGACCAGGGTCGGCACGTCGATGCTGTCGAGGTCGGCAGTGCGATCCCACTCGGCAAGCGTCGCGTCCGAGCTGATGCCCAGTTCGCTGGGACCTTGCATCTTCCGGTAGATCACCGGGTTGATGTGGTTGAACCCACGTTGCACCGGGTCCGGCCAGGCCTCGGAGGGCATCCGGAGCACGTGATGGATGTAGTGCTGCTCGGTCAGCAGTTGCATGTAGCGCGGGCAGTCGACATCCCCGTCTGCTTCCATCTGCTTGATTGCCGCGAGCTTGTTCTGATCCATCTGCGGCATCAGCACGCGCTCGGCGTACGCGTTGTACGCCGGGACGCTCGCCATCATGTTCGAGATCACCAGACCCCGCAGCTGCCGGCCGTGGCGCAGGGCGTACTCGATGGCCAGGATGCCGCCCCACGACTGGCCGTAGAGCACGAAGTTGCGCCGCTCCAGGCCCAGCGCCGCCCGGACCTGATCGACCTCGTCGACGAACCGATCGGTATCCCACAGCGACTCGTCATCGGGCTGGTCGCTGTGGCCAGAACCCAGCTGGTCGTAGAAGTAGTACTCGATGCCTGCCGCCGGGAGGTAGCTGTCGACCGCCTCGAGATATTCGTGCGTCGATCCTGGGCCCCCGTGCAGCAGCAGCATCTTCAGGTCGGGGTTGTTGCCGGTCCGCTTCGTCCACACCCGGTGCGGCCCAGTCGGCGTCTCGATCGGGATCATCCGAGCGCCACCGCTGACAACGTCCTCGCGTCCCGAGTAATCCAGATAGTCGGTAATCACGGCTCTTGAACTCACCGACGAATCGTTGCACGACGCACGCGAGTGACGCCCGCGTCGCTGCTCACCGACCGATCGCTGAGCCTCGCTCACATGTCGTGACCCCGGCAATCGACTTCGATCTCCGGTCGCCCTTTAGTCGGCGACCTTTGACGCGCTGCCGGTCAAGTGCCGACCGGCGCTTCCGCCGCTGCCGAGCGCGGCGACCTCGTCTTACTTCGGCGAGGCCAGCCAGGGGTCCTTGAGGTCGAAGTATTCCGGCTCACCGACGCTGAGCTTGTCCATCTCCTCCATCTGGGCCTTCAGCCGGGGTGGCGGCTCCTTGCCCTCACCCTCGCGGGCCTCGGCCTCGGACGCGAAGTAGATGGCCATGGTCCAGGTGTTGTCGGGATGGGACACACCGAGGCTGCCGAGGACATCGGGCCGGAACTCGGCCCACTCGTCGGCGTTCTCGTTCATCAGTTCCATGGCTCGTTCCGGGTCCGGCCCCTGCTCGCCCCGCATGATCTGGACGAATCCCGCGCGGTCTGGGTCGCCGCGCAGATCCGGCATCACGCCGACGCTGTTGCGGAACGTTGCCTCCCCGTCGAGCAGCTGGGCGACCTCCGTCCACCACCTGCCCTGCTCGGGACGGTCGCTGTTGCGCCCGGCGGCCTCCTCGGACTCGAAGCGGGCCAGCGCGACGAGCCGGCCGTCGTCGGTCACGCCCGCGGTCGAGCCGAGCCAGCCCGGCGCGCCCGGCGCGAGCTCCTCGACCCACCGGTCGAACACGTCCCGCACGCGTCCCGGATTGGATGTCTTGCCAGTGATCACCTGTACGAACATGCCCAGCCTCCCCCTGCTGGTGTGTGTCGATCCCCCGACGCTACGGCCAGCCGCCCCGCTCGTCGACCAGCCTGGTCGCAGCCGTCCGGAACGTTGGGAAATAGCTGGCCAGGACAGCGCCGATCGGCCGGTGGGAGTATTCAGATCCGTCGATGAACGCCCGCTGCCGCCGGCTAGCGCTCAGCACCGAAGTGCCTTGTCCGCTGTCAGCAACAAGTAGGTGCAAATCAGCAACTGCCTGCCAATGGGCGCAGGAGGGATTGACACCGTCGGAATCCGGCGTAGAACGCTTAACAAGCGCTTAAGTCCCCCAGAACGTCGCCTCTCTCGCAAGGTCCCCAGTCTCGCAGAGATCACCAGGCGGTTGTGATGAGAAGTCTTGTGGCCGTGCTTGCCGCGGCACTGATGGCACTGCCGGTCACGGCCGGCGCGTCCCCGGAGCCCACCGCGGGCTCGGTTGACCACTACGGCGGGCTGACTGCTGCGCAGCGGGCTGAGCTGCGGGGAATCGCCGTGGACACCTGGCGGTTCTACGCCGCTGATGTCGACCCGGTGACGCATCTGCCCCTGGACAACCTGACCTACGCAGGCGGTTCGTCGACCCCGACGAGTTACGGCCGGTACACGTCCGCGTCCAACATCGGGGTCTATCTGTGGGCGGTGGTGGCAGCCAACGATCTCGGCCTGGTCAGCCGCCCGGCCGCGCGCGAGCAGATCCGGGCCACGCTGACCGAGGTCGGCCACCTGGCGCGCGATCACGGCTTCCTCTACCAGTGGTACGACACGACCAGTGGCCACGTGCTGCGCAACCCGGGCGACGTCGACTGCGCTACCGAGACCACGCCGACCTTCGACAACTGCTACTTCGTCTCCAACGTCGACAACGGCTGGTACGCGTCCGGGCTGGTCGTCGTGCGCCAGGCGATGCCGGAGCTGCGCGGGCTGGCCGACCAGCTGCTCGCGCCGATGGACTTCGGCCAGTTCTACGACGCGCGGGCCGAGACGCACTGCAACGTCAACCCGGCCATCCCGGGCAACCAGCCGACCGGGCAGATGTACGGCGGCTACTACGTCGGACTGCCGCCCGACCAGGGCGACAACTGGACGCACTACTACCACAACGGCGCGTTCTACAGCGATCCGCGGATCTCGGCCTACCTGGGCCTGGGCCGGCACGAGATGCCGGGCAACGTGTGGTGGCGCAGCTGGCGCGAGTTGCCGCCGCCGGCGCCGTTCGCCGACTGCACGTCCGACCCGGACTTCTCCTGGCAGGGCCAGTGGCCGATGGCCGGCGCCTGGCGCAACATCCGCGATCCGCAGTCCGGGCAGACCTTCCCGGTCTGGGAGGGCCACTACACGTATCCGGGCTCGGACCTGAGCTTCGTCCCGACGTTCTCGGGCGGCATGTTCGAGGCGCTGATGGCCGACCAGGTCGTGCCCGAGACGTCGTGGGGGCCGCACAGCTTCGGGCTGGCCGACTCCCGCACCGTCGCGGTGCAGATCAAGTACGCCCGCGAGCAGCTGCACCTGCCGGTGTGGGGCCTGTCGCCGTCCAGCACGGCTGACGATACGGGTGGGTACGGAGGCTTCGGCGTCGAGGGCCTGACCTTCCCCTACTACGGCACCGGCGCCGACACCGCACATCCGAACCTGGGCCTGTCGCAGTGCCACGGCTGCGCCACCGAGGATGTCGTCACCCCGCACGCGTCGTTCATCGCCCTGGACGTCGCCCCGCATGACGCCTACGCGAACATCGCCGCCCTGCGCTCGCGCTACCCGGACGTCTACAGCCGGACTGGATTCTTCGACGCGGTCAACCCGACGACCGGCGCGGTGGGCCACCGCCAGCTCGTGCTCGACCAGTCGATGATCCTGGCCGCGCTCGACAACGCACTGAACGACCGGGCCATGCAGCGCCACTTCGCCGCCGACCCCGTCGCGCAGGCGGCACACACGTATCTCGGTATCGAGGACATGACGCTCGGCTAAGACGCAGCCGAAGACGTCAGCGACCCAAGATGGCGCCAGTTGGCGCCGCCGGAAGGAGACGTGCGGTGAAAGATCTCGGGTTACTTCGTCGGAGGCGCATCGCGACGGCGAGCGTCGTCGTCGTAGCGGCCGGCCTGCTGGTCGGCGGTGGCGCGCTCACGGCGAGCAATGCGGCGAGTTCGGCGCGGTCGGTCGACTCCCAGGTGAACGCGCTCCTCGCCAAGATGACGCTGGACGAGAAGCTGGAGCAGATGCAGCTTCTCGCCGATTTCCAGGCAACCCCCGACGAGGCGCAGAAAGGCATCGGCGGCGTCTTCAGCCTGACGGACCCGGCGAAGATCAACGCACTCCAGCACGAGGCAGTGGAGCATTCCCGGCTGCACATCCCGATCCTGTTCGCCTTCGACACCATCCACGGGTACCGAACCATCTTCCCGATTCCGCTCGGCGAGGCGAGCAGCTTCGATCCGTCAGTAGCGACCGCGGACGCCACGTACGGTGCCCGCGAGACGGCAGCGACCGGCATCAAGCAGGTCTACAGCCCGATGGTGGACCTCTCGCACGACCCGCGCTGGGGCCGCATCGCCGAGGGTGCCGGCGAAGATCCGTACCTGGGCTCGGCCATGGCCACCGCCAAGGTGCAGGGCGACCAGGGCAGCGACTACAGCGCGCCGGACAAGGTGGTCGCGAGCGTCAAGCACTTCGCGGCGTACGGCCAGCCCGAGGGCGGTCGTGAGTACAACACCACCGACATGTCGCCGCAGCGGCTGTACAACCTCTACCTGCCGCCGTACAAGGCCGCGATCGACGCGGGCGCGGCGACGGCGATGTGCTCGTTCAACGCGATCAACGGCGTTCCCGGCTGCGCGAACCAGGAGACGGAAACCAACCTGCTGAAGAAGCAGTGGAACTTCGACGGGTTCATCGAGAGCGACTACACCGCAGTGGCCGAGCTGCGGGCGTGCCCGCCGGTGAACCCGGACAACGGGCCGTGTGGTCACGGCGTGGCGGCCGACGGCCCGCAGGCCGCGGCGGCCGCGATCAACGGCGGCACCGACATGGAGATGGTCAGCACCAACTACGTCGACTTCGGTAAGCAGCTTCTGGCCCAGCACCAGATCACCCTGCCGCAGATCAACGACGCGGTGCGGCGCATCCTGCGGGTCAAATTCCGCGCCGGCCTGTTCGAGCACCCCTACGTCGACCCGTCGAAGGCGGATGCGGCGCAACTGCTGCCCGACGCCGTCGCGGCCGAGCGCCAGGCGGCCAGCAAGTCGATGGTGCTGCTGAAGAACGACAACAGCACGCTGCCGCTCGACGCGAGCAAGTCCGTCGCCGTGATCGGGCCGCTCGGCGACGACCAACACGACATGCTCGGTCCGTGGTGGGGAACCGGTCGGGACGAGGACGCGGTGAGCCTGTACAACGGCATCAAGGCGCAGGACCCGAACACCACGTTCGTGAAGGCCTGCGACCTGCCGAACACCGAGCCGCCGGACTACAACCCCGCGAACGACTGCCCGGTCGGCCCGGGGTTCGACCAGGCGGTAGCCGCGGCAAGGTCGGCCGACCAGATCGTGCTGGCCCTCGGCGAAACCCGCGAAATGAGTGGCGAGGCCACGTCGCGCAGCAACATCGACCTGCCCGGCCAGCAGCAGGAGCTGATCAACCGCATTGCCGCGCTGGGCAAGCCTTTCACAGTCGTGCTGTTCAACGGGCGCCCGCTGACCTTGACCAACGTCGCCGCGAAGGCGCCGTCGATTCTGGAGGCGTGGTTCCCCGGCGTGCAGGCCGGCAACGCCACGGCTGACGTCCTGTTCGGCAAGGTGAACCCCGGCGGCAAGTTGCCGGTGTCCTTCCCGGTCAACATCGGCCAGGTGCCCATCTTCTACAACCACGAACCGACCGGACGGCCATGCGACGTCGGCGTCAAGTGGGACTCGCGCTACCGCGATCTCACGACCTGCGATCCGCTCTACTCGTTCGGGTACGGGCTGAGCTACACGACGTTCAACGTGTCGAACCTGCAGCTCAGCTCCACCACGATGTCTTCCACCGGCAGCATCACGGCGACGGCAGACGTCACGAACACCGGCACGCGAGCCGGAGACGAGGTGGCGCAGCTCTACATCCACGATCCCGTGGCCAGCATCGAGCAGCCGGTGCGGCGACTGCGCGGCTTCGAGCGCGTCACGCTCACACCGGGCCAGACCAAGAAGGTCACGTTCACGCTGGGCCGCAACGACATCGGCTTCTACGACAACTCCGGGCACTTCGTCGTCGAACCCGGGCAGATCGACGTCTACGTCGGTGACAGCTCGAAGGCGACCATGACGAAGTCGTTCACAGTTCAGTAACGGGAACTCGGTCAGCCGGCCCGGGCAGTGGCTCGTCCACAGCCCGGGCCGACATTAACAAGTGAATTGGACTCGGCCTTGCGGAGGGTGCCGCGTCACGCGTTTCGCCCGGCTGCGGGCCGGGGCAGACGAAGCGGGCGGCGCGCGAACGCGGACCGGCGACGCGGGTGGCGCCTGCGCCGGCTCAGGGAATCAACTGGATCTTGCGTCCGATTCCTTGCTGGAAGCGCGTGAGGGCGTCCTCGAAGTCGGCCAGGGGCAGCCGGTCGCTGATGAACACGTCGGGGTCGAGCAGGCCGGTGGCGAGCAGTTCGGCCGCGCGTTCGAAGCTGTGTAGTACGGCCATTGAGCCGGTGATGGTGATCTCTTTGTTGTAGATGTGGTACGGCTGGATCTCGACCCTGGCCGAGGTCGGCGCGACGCCGAACTGCAGGAAGGTTCCGCCTGGCGCTACTCGGGGCAACCCGTCCTGGATGGCGGCAACGACGCCGGTGGCGTCGACGACCAGGTCCCATCCGCGGGGGCGCTCCAGTTCGTCGGCAGAGGTCACCGCGCTAGAGCAGCCAAGAGTGATCGCCGTGGCGAGCCGGGACGGGTTGACGTCCACGACGTCGACCGATGCCGCGCCGCACCGTTTTGCCAACTCGAGCATTATCAGGCCCATCGTGCCGGAGCCGTAGATAAGGACGTGCGATCCGAGCTGCGAGCTCAGGACGTCATAGCCGCGGATCGCGCACGACAGCGGTTCGACGAGTGCGGCGTCCTCGACCCGGACATGGTCGGGCAGGACAACGCAGTTGGCGACCGGGGCGAGCGCGTATTCGGCGGCGCCTCCCGGCACGCTGACGCCGATAGCGTTCCAGCGTTCGCAGAGGTTGTTTCGCCCGAGGCGGCAGTAGTGGCATTCGTTGCAGTACAGGGAGGGATCGACGGCGACTCTCTGGCCGGGCTTCAGCTCGGTCACCTGCGTACCGACGGCAACGATCGTCCCGGCGAACTCGTGTCCGGGGATGATGGGGAGCGACGGCGCGAACTCGCCCTCGAGGATGTGCAGATCGGTCCCGCAGATGCCGCAGGCGGCGACTTGCACCACGACATCTCGGGGCTGCGGTGTCGGGTCTTCGACGGTCATCACAGCAACTTCCCCGACGGCTTTGATCACCGCTGCTTGCATGGAATTCTCCTTTGCCTGAGTGGACCTCGGCGCGCGGTATCGCCACCGGCGAGGTGGGCAACGATTACTTCACTGCGCCCATCGACAGGCCGCGGACCAGCTTGTCCTGGGCCGCCCAGCCCGCGAGGAGCACGGGCAGGCAGGCTACGGTCGCGGCGGCCGAGAGGTGTGCCCAGAACTGGCCTTCGGGCGCAACGAAGCTGACCAGGAAGATCGGCACGGTCCCGGCGTTCGTGGTGGTGAGGTTCACCGCAAGGAAGAACTCGTTCCACGCGAAGATGAAGCAGATCAGCGCGGTTGCCGCCAGTCCCGGGCTGATGATCGGCATGATTATCGAGCGCAGCTGACGAGGCAGCCCGGCGCCGTCGACCTGTGATGCCTCGATGATCTCTGCCGGAACCTCCAGCAGGAACGAGCGCAGCATCCAGACGGCGATCGGTAAGTTCATCGACGTGTACAGGATGATCAGCGCCAGCTGGTGGTCGAGCAGGTGCAAGTTCTTCGTGATGATGTAGAGCGGGATGATCGCGCCGACGATCGGCAGCATCTTGGTCGAGATGAAGAAGAACAAGACGTCGCGCCACTTCCGTACCGGGCGGATCGACAGCGCGTAAGCGGCCGGAAGAGCGAGCGCCAGGACGATCAGCGTGGATGTGACGCTGATGGTGATCGAGTGTTCCAGGTAGGAACGCAGCCCCCTGTTCCATACCGCGGAGTACTCGTCGAGCGTCGGTTTGAAGAAGAAGTGCGGCGGGCTGGTTGCCGCGTCCTCCTCGTGCTTGAACCCGGTCAGCGCCATCCACAGGACCGGGAAGAAGAAGATCAGCACGATGATCCAGGTGAGAACGCCGAGTACGAGTCGGCTCGGCAGCCTGGACCGGTGGCCGGCTACCGTCGCGCGGGCCACGTTCACCGTCCGGCCATCCCTTCATCGCTGAACAGGCTGGAGATCAGGCGTAGGGCGAGTGTGGCGATGACGATGGTCGCCACGACCACCACGACGCCCATCGCGGATGCGCGGCCGATGTCGAACCCGCGGAACGCGACCTCGTAGAGGTAGTAGGGCAGGTTGGTCGTCTTCTGCCCCGGGCCGCCTGCGGTAATCATGAAGATCGCGTCGAAGGCCTGCACGATGTATATGGAGCCGAGCAGGACTCCGAGTTCCAGGTACGGACGTAGGTGCGGCAGAGTCAACGATCGGAAGATGCGCAGTCCGTCGGCGCCGTCGACCCGGGCTGCCTCCAGGATGTCCTGGCTCTGTGACTGCAGCCCGGCGAGGACGATGAGGATCATGAACGGCGTCCACTGCCAGGTGAGAACCGTGATGATCGTTGCCTGGGAATGGCTGTTGATCCAGTCGACCTTGCCTACGCCGAAGGGCTTGAGGAAGTAGTTGAGGACACCGAACACCGGGTCGAGAATCGTGAACTTCCACACCAGCGCGGCCGCGGCCGGCATGACCAGGAACGGGCTCACGATGAGGGTGCGGAGCAGGCCGCGGCCGAACACTCGCCGGTCCAGCAGCAGCGCGATGCCGGTGCCGATCACGATGGACAAGATGACCGGTGCCACCGTGAAGACAACGGTGTTGACGACCGCCGTACGGAAGATCTCGTCGGAGAAGATCGTGTGGTAGTTCCGCAACCCGACGTAGTGCTTCGTCCCGGGATGGAGCAGGTTCCACGACTGCAGGCTGTACCAGACCGTGAGCAGGAAGGGGATCTGCGTGACGACGACGGCGAAGATCAGCGCCGGCAGCAGCGGAAGCCGGCGCGTCCAGCCGCCGCGACGCCGTCGCGATCGCGCAACGGTGGGCTTCTGTAAGACCGTTGGCGGGGCCAACGTCGATGTCGGAGGAGTCACGCGGCCTCCCTCGAGGGCACTCCCCCGGCGGAATCGGCTCTGCTAAACATCCCGCCGGGGCCTGGTATTTGGGCTGACTACTTGTA
>Ga0081455_10001277_pt1 | contig 31367 bp, 26 predicted proteins | sample TabmetS3T2R1_FD_70207 | JGI IMG/M metagenome (GOLD analysis project Ga0081455, IMG submission 70207) | Tabebuia heterophylla rhizosphere microbial communities from the University of Puerto Rico - S3T2R1 | ecosystem: Host-associated > Plants > Roots > Rhizosphere ... | reverse complement strand
CCACGGGGGTCGGCAGGAGCCACAAGAGATCGGCCACGCGCGTGACGTGCAGCCGCTCCAGGAGCTTCGCGGATTTAGGCCCTATGCCGGGCAGCACCGCGACTTCGGCGAACAGGGGGTTGAGAATCTCGGGCCGCATGGGGCGGAGTGTATCCGATCCGCCCTCGCGACAGCGCACGCCGCCGCAACCAAATGGTTCTGACGATCAGGCCGCGGGCGTCAGTTGACGAACGTCAATTTGACGCGCGTCGACAGCTTTAGATAGGGAATCCAAAGTGCAGCAATAACGATGTCCCTAAGGAACTTCTTTCCGCTCTCGACCGCGAGCACTTCTGCGCCTGCTCCAAATTCGATCACCATCAGCGCGCCGCGGGCGACGATACACGCAGTCAACCAGGCAATGAAAATCGTGGGTACAGCGCGTTTTTTGCCAAAAAAATTCATCGCCGTATAGACACCAAATATAATAGCACCCATGTTGACCGACAGTTCTAGAAAATACATGGTTCCGTAGCCGGAATTCTGAGCTAGACTGTATAGATTCAGCGCATATACCACACCGATGACACCAAAAACTGGCCCCACCACCAATCCAACGGCAGGTAAGATTAGCCAGCCTCCGATTCCGGCCTCCGCCGATTGATCGAACGCTGAATTACGATTTGGGTTCTCGATCATTTCACGTTCCAAAGACTGCGCGGCGGAGGAAAGTGAACTAAGGAAATATCAAAAATATAATAAGGGGACCGGCCTGGTGGACCGTTCGTACTGCGTCCCCGGGGGAGTTCGAGGCTGCGAAGGTGAAGGAAAAAGCCTGCGCGTGACAGCGTTCGCCCGGACCGCTATAGGACGGGCCCGCGACTTTGGAGCCCCGAGCCGTTCGATGACGCTGCCCGATCCCCGCCGCCGGCGCTTGAGCTTTCGCGCCTGGTATCGCGGCATGAAGGAGATGGATCTCATCCTCGGCCGCTTTGCCGACACGCATCTGGCCGGGTTCGACACCGCGGAGCTCGACGCCTTCGAGGCCATCGTGGAACTTCCGGATATCGAGCTCTATCAATGGCTCACCGGACGTGTGGCCGTTCCCGAAACCCATGACACGGCGATGCTGCGGCGAATTCGTGATGCGACCTAAATCTGCAGAACCCCTGCCTAGCGCGCCCGCCGCAAAGATTCTCTCCGGCGCACCGGAAGGTTATGACGCGCTTCTGATCGGCGAGCGTGCCCGCGCCGCGGGACTGATCGCCTTCATCGCGCGCGACGACCAGCGCGCGGAGCAGGTGGCGGAGGCCCTGGCGTTCTTCGCGCCAGATGTGGAGGTATTGCGTTTTCCCGCGTGGGATTGCTTGCCCTATGACCGTGTTTCGCCCCGTCCGGAAATCGTCGCGTTGCGCATGGCGACACTTGCCGCGTTGTGCCGGCCCGCCGGCAAGATGCCGCGCGCGGTGGTGGCGACCATCAACGCGGCCGTCCAGCGCGTTCCACCCAGGAGTGTCGTGGCGTCCAACGGATTTCGCGCCGCCCTTGGCGAAACGCTGGACACCGACAAGCTCACGGCATTTCTCACCAAGAGCGGCTATCGCCGTGTCAGTACGGTCATGGAGCCGGGCGACTACGCCGTGCGCGGCGGGCTGATCGATCTGTGGCCCTCGGGTCAGGAGGCGCCCCTGCGCCTCGATCTGTTCGGCGACCAGCTTGAAGCGCTTCGCCGCTTCGATCCGCAAACCCAGCGCGGCACGAGCACCGAGCAGGTTCTTTCTCTCGTCCCCGCGAGCGAGGTTCTGCTCGACCCCGATGCTATTGCGCGCTTCCGTTCCGGATATCGCGCGGCGTTCGGAGCCGTGACCGATGATGACCCACTGTACGAAGCGGTGTCCGCGGGGCGTATGCATATGGGCATGGAGCATTGGCTGCCGCTGTTCCATGACCACCTCGAGACCCTGTTCGACTATGCCGGCGACGCGCCGCTTCTGTTTGATCACCAGGCGGACGAAGCGCGCGAGGCGCGGGCGGCGCTCATTGCGGACTACTACGAGTCCCGCCGGGCGGCACGCGCCCAGCCCAGCGGCAAGACCGCGACCAGCTTCGCGGCACCGGCCTACAAGCCGCTGGCGCCCGAAACGCTTTACCTGCTGGGAGGGGACTGGGACACGACGCTCGCGGAACGCCAGATCGAGACGCTCTCGCCGTTCCATGTTCCGGGGGCCGCCAATGTCACTGATGCTGCTGGCAAGCGCGGACGCGATTTCGCGCCAGAGCGCGCGCAAGAGAACGTGAACGTCTTCGATGCTGCCGTAACCCACGCGCGTACCCTTTCTGCTAGCGGGCGCCAGGTCATCTTCGCGAGCTGGAGCGAGGGCGCCCGCGAACGGCTCGCTCATATGCTCAGCGATCACGGCCTCGTGGACACGGCGCCGATCGCGAGCTTCGGTGAGGCCGCGACCCTTGGCCGGGGCGTGATGGCGCTCGCGGTGCTCGGCCTCGATCACGGCTTCGAAGCGCCGGGCTTCGCCGTCATCAGCGAGCAGGACATTCTCGGCGAGAAGCTCATCCGTGGACGGACGAAACGGAAACGTGCCGCCAATTTCATCACGGAAGCAACGAGCCTCGCCCAGGGCGACCTCGTCGTCCATGTCGATCACGGCGTCGGCCGTTTCACCAGTCTGCAAACGCTTGAGGTGCAGGGCGCACCTCATGATTGCCTGCTGCTCGTCTATCAAGGCGGCGACAAGCTTTACCTGCCGGTCGAAAACATCGAGCTTTTGAGCCGCTTCGGCTCCGAGGACAGCGACACGGCGCTCGACAAGCTCGGTGGCTCGGGCTGGCAAAACCGCAAGGCGCGCCTCAAGAAACGCCTGCGCGACATGGCGGCGGAACTGATCAAGATCGCGGCCGCGCGCGAGCTCAAGCCGGCTGACCGCTTCGTTCCGACCGACGGGCTCTATGAAGAGTTCTGCGCACGGTTTCCCTACGAAGAGACCGACGATCAGGAGCGCGCCATCGCGGCCGTTTTGGACGACCTCGCCATGGGCCGGCCGATGGATCGTCTCATCTGCGGCGATGTCGGCTTCGGCAAGACGGAGGTCGCGCTGCGCGCCGCTTTCGTGACAGCTCTGTCCGGCAAGCAGGTGGCGGTCGTGGTGCCGACCACGCTGCTCGCGCGCCAGCATACGCGCACCTTCACTGCGCGCTTCGCAGGCTGGCCCGTCAAAGTGCGCCAGCTCTCCCGCCTTGTTGGATCGAAGGAGGCGTCCGAGACCAAGGCCGCGCTGGCGACTGGTGACGTCGACATCGTCATCGGCACCCACGCTCTGCTGGGAAAGGCCATCAAGTTTCGCGATCTCGGCCTTCTGATTGTCGACGAGGAGCAGCACTTCGGTGTGAAGCATAAGGAGCGGCTGAAGGAGCTGCGCGCGGACGTCCATGTGCTCACGCTGACCGCCACACCCATTCCGCGCACGCTGCAGCTCGCGCTGTCGGGTGTGCGCGAGCTCTCTGTCATTGCGACGCCACCGGTGGATCGCCTCGCAGTGCGCACCTTTGTGAGCCCATTCGATCCGGTGATCGTGCGGGAGGCGCTGCTGCGTGAACATTTCCGCGGCGGGCAGAGCTTCTATGTCGTGCCGCGCATCGCCGATCTCCCTGATGCCGAAGCTTTCCTGCGCGAGCAGGTCCCGGAGGTGAAGACGGTGACCGTCCATGGACAGCTGGCGCCGACGGATCTCGATCGCGTCATGAACGAATTCTACGACGGCAAATACGACGTGCTGCTTTCGACCACAATTGTCGAAAGCGGCCTCGATATTCCCACTGCCAACACCCTCGTCGTTCACCGGGCAGACATGTTCGGGCTCGCCCAGCTCTACCAGATCCGTGGCCGCATCGGGCGATCGAAGCAGCGCGCCTACGCCTATCTCACCTACCCACCGCGCCGTCAACTCACCGACGGTGCCACCCGCCGGCTCGATGTGCTTCAGACGCTCGACACTCTAGGCGCCGGGTTCAATCTCGCCTCCCACGATCTTGACATCCGCGGCGCCGGAAATCTCCTTGGCGAGGAGCAGTCCGGACACATTCGAGAGGTCGGGCTCGAGCTTTATCAGGAGATGCTGGAAGAGGCCGTCTCTTCGCTTCGCGCGGGCGGCGATGCGGATGACGAAGCGGACGGCCAGTGGTCGCCGCAGATCAATGTCGGCACTGCCGTTCTGATCCCGGAAAGCTACGTCGCCGATCTCGATCTGCGCATGAGCCTTTACCGGCGGCTCGCGGAGCTGCACGACGCAAACGAACTGGAAGGCTTTGCCGCCGAGATGATCGATCGCTTCGGCCCGCTGCCGGAGGAGGTCGACGATCTCCTGAAGGTCGTCGCGCTGAAGCAGCTGTGCCGACGCGCCGGCGTGGAAAAGATCGACGCCGGTCCCAAAGGCGCCACCGTCGCCTTCCGCAAGGGCAGCTTCGCCAATCCGAGGGCGCTCGTGAAGTACATTGCTGACCACGCCGACACGCTCAAAGTGCGGCCCGATCAGCGGCTTACCTATTTGCACGTCTGGCCCGACGCGGCGGCGCGTCTCAACGGCACGCGCAAGCTCGTCGAGACATTGGCGAAGCTCGCCGAGGCCGCCTGATGGCGCTGTTTCCGTTCAATCCCGAAACACGCAAAACGCCAATCCTGCGACGCCTCGTGCCGAGCGTGCTCAAACGATGGACACGGCTGACGGCGCCAAACGGGGTGATGCGAGCGGGCTCGCGCGGGCTGATATTCGAGCTGCACCCCGCCGACTATGTCGACCGTCAAATCCTGTTCTACGATGATTACGAACGCGCGCAGATCGACTATTTCGGCGCGGCGGTCGCGCGCTTCCGTCCGGACGTCTTCGTCGATGTCGGCGCCAACTTCGGCTATTACAGCGCGATCGCCGCGAAGCTATGGTCGGTGCCTCGCGTGATTGCGTTCGAGCCGGATCCCCGCAATTTCCGCCGCTTGCAAGCGACGCTCGCTCTCAACGGCCTGAGCACGCAGGTCGAGGCGCGAAATCTCGCGCTGAGCGCGGTGGCTGGCGACATTCCGTTCGAGAGCTTTCCCGACACGTCGAGCGGGCAATCCCGCGTCTCGCGTGACGGGGCGGCGACCCTGAACGTTTCGGCCAGGACCGGTGACATGGAGCTTGCCCTCAAGGGGCGAAGGCTTGCCTTCAAGATCGATGTCGAAGGCCATGAGTTCGAGGTTCTGCAGGGTCTGGGCGAGACCCTGAAAAACAACGCTTGCCTTCTCCAGATCGAGAGCTTCGGCGACCGGTCGGCCGCCGTGGATGCCTTTCTGGCAGCGGCCGGCTTGCGGAGGGTGCATACAATCGCCAGCGATCACTACTTCAAAGCACCCCTTTGAACGGGGTACCCTCGTCATCTCAAGGCTCAAGGAGGCTCCTCTGTCCCCCTCGGATTTCGCAATCAATCACGACCTGACTGGCCGCGTTGCTCTTGTCACCGGCGCTTCGAGCGGTCTCGGCCACAGATTTGCCCATGTGCTCGCAGCGGCGGGCGCGAAGGTGGCTGTCGTTGCGCGCCGCAAGGCGCCTTTGGAATCCCTCGTGCGCGACATCGCCGCCGGGGGCGGCGCGGCGCTTGCCCTCGAAGGGGACGTAAATGATGTAGCCATTCATGCGCGGCTTTACGACGACATCGAGCGTGCGCTCGGGCCCGTTGATATCCTGGTCAACAATGCCGGCATGGCCGACGACAAGCCGGCCGTGGAAGTGACGCCCGAAATCTATGACCAGCTCATGTCGATCAATGTGAGGGCGGCCTATTTCCTCAGTACCGAACTGGCGCGGCGGCTCATCGCTGCGAAGCGCCCCGGCAACGTCATCAATATTTCCTCGGTCGCCGGCAGCCAGGTCCAGACTGGATTGACGCTCTATTGCTTGTCGAAGGCCGCGCTTTCAATGACGACGCGGTCGCTCGCCCGCGAATGGGCCCGCTTCGACATCGCGGTCAACGCCCTTGCACCCGGCTATATTGAGACGGAGATGACGGGTCCTTGGTTCAAGACCGAGGGCGGACTCAAGCAGATCAAGGGATTTCCGCGCCGGCGCCTGCAGCCGATCGAAAGCCTCGACGGAATTCTTCTCCTGCTGGCCTCGAGGCGAGGACAGGGCTTTACAGGCAGCGTCGTCCAGGTGGACGATGGTCAATATATCTAACGCTCAATCGATCTAAGGCAGGTAACGGCATGGGACCTCTCAAAGGACTGCGTATCGTTGAAATGGCGGGCATCGGCCCCGGACCGCTGTGCGCGATGATCCTGTCGGATCTGGGCGCGTCCGTGATCTGCATCGATCGCAAGGGCGGGATCCCCCATCGCAACCGCGACCGAGAGCACTATCGGCGCGGCCGCCCGTCCGTCAGCGTCGATCTCAAGCGACCAGAAGGCAAGGAAGCGGTCCTGAAGCTGATCGAGTCCGCCGACGCCCTGATCGAAGGCTTCCGGCCGGGTGTAATGGAGCGCCTGGGGCTTGGGCCCGATGTGGCGCTCGCGCGCAATCCGCGTCTCGTCTATGGCCGCATGACGGGCTGGGGGCAGACGGGTCCGCTGGCCCAGGCGGCTGGTCATGACATCAACTACATCTCGCTCACCGGCGCGCTTCATGCGATCGGCCCCAAAGGTCAGAAACCGGTTCCCCCGCTCAACCTCGTGGGCGATTTCGGCGGCGGCACCATGTTCCTGGCGGTTGGCGTGCTGGCGGCATTGCTCGAAGCCAAGGTGTCGGGCAAGGGGCAGGTGGTCGACGCCGCCATGACCGAAGGCGCGCAGATCCTCATGACATCGATGTACGACCTGCTCGGCCGCGGCATGTGGCACGACGAGCGTGGCGCCAATCTGCTCGACGGCGGCGCCCACTACTACGGCACCTATGAGACGAAGGACGGAAAATACATTTCCATCGGTTCCATCGAGCCGCAATTCTACGCGCTTCTGCGTGAGAAGGCGGGCCTCATCGATCCCCTGTTCGACAAGCAGATGGATCGGTCGGTGTGGCCCGTGCTGCAGGAGAAGCTGACGGCGGTCTTCAAGACCAAGACGCGCGACGAGTGGTGCGCGATCATGGAAGGCAGCGATGTCTGCTTCGCGCCCGTGCTGTCGATTGCTGAAGCCGCAAAGCATCCGCACAACGTCGCGCGTAACGCGTTTGTCGATGTCGGCGGCACGCTCCAGCCTGCGCCCGCGCCGCGCTTCAGCCGCACCAAATCGGAAGTGCAGGGGCCCGCATCGTCGGTCGGCGCCGACACGGTGCCGGGTTTGCAAGCCTGGGGTTTCTCGGACGCCGAGATCGCCAAGCTGAAAGCGGCCGACGCGATCTAAGACAGCATGTGGCGGAGCAGGCTCAAGGCCTGCTCCACGGACGCAATGCGCACCGCCTCGCGGCCGATGTCGCCGAAGCGGCATTCGAGATGCTCGGTTTCGCGGCCTGCCAACGCTGCCGCGATGTGAACGAGACCGACGGGCTTGTCCTCGGTTCCGCCGCCCGGGCCCGCGACACCCGTCAGTGCCACCGAGAGGGTCGCTTGCGAGGCTTGCAGCGCGCCCTCCGCCATAGCTCGGGCCACCGGCTCGCTCACGGATCCATACTGTTTCAACAGCGCCGTAGGCACGTTGAGCTCCTCCATCTTCGCTTTGTTGGAATAGGTCACGAAGCCGCGCTCGAAAACGTCCGAGGAACCCGCAATCGACGTGAGCAACGCGGCGACAAGCCCCCCGGTGCAGGACTCGGCCGTCGCGATCAGCACATGACGCGCGCGCGCCTGGTCGAGAAGACGCTCGGCCTGGCGCATCAGGAACGGTGAAAACATCGTCGACGCCTCCGGGTGCAACATGGGCGAAGCCTAAGCCATTTCGCTGGCCGGCGCGAAGGGGGCCTAGAGTCCTATTTCTTTAGGCTTGACCTCGGCCAACCTGTCGACCCGCGCCAGAGCCGGGAACAAGAAGATCGAGAGCCCCACGATCGCAAGCGTTCCCAGGCCTCCGACGATGACCGACGGGACGACTCCGAACCACGACGCCGTGATCCCCGACTCGAATTCGCCCAGCTCGTTGGATGCGCTCACGAACAGCATATAGACAGCGCTGACCCGGCCGCGCATGGGGTCCGGTGTCGCGAGCTGCACCAGGTTCGAGCGCACATAGACGCTGATCATGTCGAAGGCGCCGAGGCAGCCGAGTGCTCCGAGCGAAAGCCAGAAGCTGCGAGACACGCCGAAGATGATCGTCGCAATGCCGAACAGCGCCACCGCCACAAGCATCACGGCGCCCGCCTTGCGCTCCAACGGCTTTTGCGTGAGCACGAGCGCCACGACAGCTGCGCCGACAGCAGGCGCGCTGCGCATCAAGCCGAGCCCATCGGGGCCTACGTGCAGAATGTCGCGCGCATAGATCGGCAGCAGGGCCGTCGCACCGCCCAGGAGCACGGCGAAGAGATCGAGCGAGATGGCTCCAAGCAGAATGGGCGTTCGCTTGATGAAGGAGATCCCTTCGCCGACGCGCATGATCATGTTCGAGGACACCGCCGCCGCGTATCTGCGGTTGGGAAGCTTCATGGCGAGCAGGACGAGCGCCACACAGAGCGAGAGCGCGGAGCTCAGCGCGAAGGTCGCTTCCGCCCCCGCGAGATAGACGACGCCGCCGAGCGCAGGACCCGCGATGACCGCGACCTGAAAGGAAGAAGACGACATGGCGATCGCTTTCGGCAATCGTTCCGGCGGCACGAGCTGAGGCAGAAAGGATTGCGTCGCAGGCGCCGAAAAGGCGCGCGCGACGCCGAACATCATGAGGGCGCCGTAATAGGGCCAGGTCGATTTGACGTCGGTGAATGCCAGGCCGCAAAGCGTCGCCGCAGACGCCGATTGCAGCAGCGCGCTGCCAAAGATGATCAGCCGCCGCTCGAAGCGATCCGCGAGATCGCCGGCAGGCAGAATGAGGCTCGCCATGGGAACGAATTGGAAGAGGCCGACAAGACCGAGCGCGAAGGGGTCGCTCGTCAGCGAATAGATGTGCCACCCCACGGCCACCGATTGAATCTGCACCGTGAGCACAGAGACGAAGCGCGCCGCCAGATAGAGGTAAAATGTCGAGTGAGGCGGGTAGCTGCGTGCCTCAGCGGTGTCGGAGATCGACGTCATTCTTCAGGAAACCAAAACGATCGGAAATATGCGCCCAGCGCCCCAAAGCACGGCGGCAGCAGCAAGACCGGCGAGACAATCGTCAAGCATGATACCGAACGCTCCGGGAACTGCCGTATTGGCCAAGGAAATGGGCCAGGGCTTTGCGATATCGAACAGCCGGAACAGCGCAAATCCAAGGAGCGCCGTCACGGCCGTCAGAGGAATGAACGCGAACACCAGCCAAAGTCCGGCGACCTCGTCGATCACGACCTCGGAGGGATCCTTGGCACCTTGCGCCTTGGCATAGGCGCCGGCCCCCCAAAGGCCCGCGCCGAAGGCAACAAACGCCGCAACACCCAGCGCAAGCTGGCCGCCCAGCAGATGCAGCGGAACCGCGAGCCCCAATGCGGCGGCGGACCCCCAGGTTCCCGGCGCCGGCTTCAGCCGACCCGCGCCGCCAAAGGTCGCGACAAGCGCGGCAAAGGTCATGACGCGGGCAGCCGCACGCTCACCACCGCCTCGGCGGCGAGCCCTTCGCGGCGGCCCGTAAACCCGAGCTCCTCGGTCGTGGTCGCCTTCACGCTGAGACGCGACGGCGCCACGCTCAGAATCTCGGCGAGGCGCGCGACCATGGCCGCCCGATGCGGTCCGACCTTCGGCCGCTCGCAGATGATCGTGATGTCGGCATTGATCAGCGTGCCCCCCGCCGCTTCGACGAGGTTCATGGCATGGCGCAGAAAGCGGTCGCTCGAGGCCCCTTTCCACTTGGGGTCGCTTGGCGGGAAGTGCTGGCCGATGTCGCCCGCGCCAATGGCGCCAAGCAGAGCGTCCGTCAGCGCATGCAATCCGGCATCGGCGTCCGAATGCCCCTCGAGCCCCGATGTATGGGGAACTTTCACGCCGCAGAGCATGACGTGGTCGCCAAGCGCAAAACGGTGGACGTCGTAGCCCGATCCAACCCTGAATTCAAAAGCGAGGGCGCCACCTGCTAGGCGCGCCTCCGCACGCACGAAATCCTGCGGCTCGGTGATCTTCACATTGTCGGCGCTGCCTGCAACCACATGCACGGCGAGGCCCGCGGCTTCCGCGACCGCGGCGTCGTCCGTCAGCGCCTGGCCCTCGGCGGCACGATGCGCCGCGAGCAAGGGCCCGAAGCGGAAGCCTTGCGGTGTCTGCGCGCCGAACAGCGCCTCACGCGGGACGGTGCCCGTTACGACGCCGCTTTCCACACGCTTGATCGTGTCCGACACGGGCAAGGCAGGAATGACCGCCCCGGCCTTGGCCAGAGCATCGACCACGCGGTCGATCAAACCCGCATCGACGAAAGGCCGGGCAGCATCGTGGATGAGCACAACGTCCGGCGCATCTGCCGCCAGCGCCTCGAGGCCGCGGCGCACCGAATCTTGCCGGGTATCGCCGCCCGCCGTCGTCTCGGGCGCCTTACCCTTAAAGCATTGGTTGAACAACTCACGGTCGTCCGGATGGATCGCCACGACCACGCGAGCGACACGCGGATGAGCGCGGAACGCCTCGACCGTGCGCACCAAAACCGGCACGCCGGCCAAGAGACGATATTGCTTTGGGATATCGCCGCCGATGCGCAACCCGCGCCCGGCCGCAACAATAAGCGCGGCAACCTTGGGGCTCGGTTGTGAAGAGGACATGGCGGCTTCGTGTGCTCGACTCGGGAAGCGGGATCATACAGATACGCCATCAAAAATCTTGGCCCTCGCATTATGCCGCAAGTGCGAAAAGAAGCTTGCGCTTCAGCCGACCCTTCTCTAATCTGACTAAGAATTAGGCGTTTTGCTCATATGCCTAATTTCACGTCAAGGGGCAGCAAGGCCCATGGTCATAGGGCGAAAAGAACTCAAGCTGGAAGAGGCCCGGCCGGGCCTGGGCGATTCCTTGGTTAACGCCTTGCCGCACCCAATCCTGCTCATCGGGTTCGGCGGTGAGATCGAGTACGTGAATCCCGCCGCAGAGCAATTCTTCTCGATGAGCGCGCCGCTCCTGAAACGTCAGCGCCTGGCGAAGCTTGTGCCTTTCGGCAGTCCGCTGTTGGCGATCGTTGCCCAGGTGCAGGCCGTCGGCGCCGCGGTCAGCGAGTACGCTGTCGACATCGGCACCCCGAGAACTGGCGACAAATCGGTCGACATTCAGGTGACCGCGCTTCCAGAGCGGCCAGGCACGGTTGTGCTCATGCTGCAGGAACGAAGCATGGCACGGAAGATGGACCGTCAGCTCACTCATCGCGGCGCGGCGAGGTCAGTCACCGGCATGGCCGCCATTCTCGCCCATGAGATCAAGAACCCGCTGTTCGGCATTCGCGGCGCTGCGCAACTTCTGGAGCAGAATGCGAGCCCGGCGGATCGTCAGCTCACACGGCTTATTTGCGACGAAGCCGATCGGATCGTGAAGCTTGTCGACCGCATGGAGGCCTTCCGCGACGCCCGGCCGATCGAACGCGGACCGGTCAACATCCACCAGGTGCTCGAGCATGTCCGCCATCTCGCCGAAACCAGCTTCGGACGCGGGATCAAGTTTCAAGAGATCTACGATCCATCCTTGCCGCCGGTGTCAGGCGACCGTGATCAACTCATTCAGGTCTTTCTCAATCTGATCAAGAACGCCTGCGATGCCGTCGAATCCACGGACGGTGAGATCGTCGTCACAACGGCCTATCGCCCGGGTATCAGGCTTTCCGTCAAAGGGGTGCGCGAACGGGTTGAGCTTCCCCTCGAAGTCTGTGTGCGCGACAACGGTAGCGGCATCGCCGCCGAACTCATGCCCTACCTGTTCGATCCCTTTGTCACGACGAAGGCCAAGGGCACCGGCCTCGGTCTGGCGCTCGTCGCCAAGATCATTGGCGATCACGGTGGCATCGTCGAATGTGACAGCCAGAGCCGACGCACCACCTTCCGCGTGCTTCTGCCTCTCGAAAGCCGTCGAACCGCTGTGCGCCCGCCGGCAGGAGTGCTCAAATGATGTCCAACCACACGATCCTCATCGCCGATGACGACGCGGCCATCCGCACGGTCCTGAACCAGGCGCTCGGGCGGATCGGCTACGACGTGCGCACCACCGGCAACGCGGCGACGCTCTGGCGCTGGGCTAGCCAAGGCGAGGGGGACCTCGTTATCACCGACGTCATCATGCCCGACGAAAGCGCGTTCGACCTCCTGCCGCGAATCAAGAAAGTGCGGCCGGATCTCCCAGTGATCGTCATGAGCGCCCATAACACGTTTTTGACGGCGATCACGGCGACAGAGCGCGGGGCGTATGAGTATCTCCCCAAGCCATTCGACTTGAACGAGTTGACCCGCGTGGTTGAGCGCGCGCTGGCGCGTCCCAAAGGCTCGGAGGTTGCCGACGCGACCGGGACCGCCGATGAGCGCTTGCCACTGATCGGCCGCTCGCCCGCGATGCAGGAAACCTATCGCGTACTCGCGCGCCTGATGCAGACCGACCTGACCGTCATGATCTCGGGCGAGTCCGGAACCGGCAAGGAGCTGGTCGCGCGTGCGCTCCATGAGTACGGCAAGCGGCGCAACGGGCCCTTCGTCGCCGTCAACATGGCGGCCATTCCCCGCGAGCTGATCGAGAGCGAGCTGTTCGGTCACGAGAAAGGGGCCTTCACCGGTGCCACCGCCCGCGGCGTCGGCCGCTTCGAGCAAGCCGAGGGCGGCACGCTTTTTCTGGACGAGATCGGCGACATGCCGATAGAGGCGCAGACCCGCCTGCTGCGCGTGCTTCAAGAGGGCGAATACACGACCGTCGGCGGGCGCACGGCCATCCGCACCGATGTCCGTATCATTGCTGCGACCAATCGCGATCTGAAGCAGATGATCAACCAAGGTTTGTTCCGGGAGGACTTGTTCTACCGGATCAATGTCGTCCCGCTGCGCCTGCCACCCCTGCGCGAACGCTCGGAGGATATTCCGGATCTCGCGCGCCATTTTCTGGCTGCGGTGGAGCGCGAAGGCCTGCCTCGCAAAGTTTTGAACCCGGAGGCCCTGGAGCAGCTGAAGCGCTATCGCTGGCCCGGCAACGTCCGCGAGCTCGAGAACCTGATTCGACGGCTCGCCGCGCTCTATACCGAGGATATTGTCGGGCCGGCTATCATTCGCCACGAGCTTGCCGAGCCCGAGCTCAAGAGCGACGGTGGCGCCGCGAGCGAGGCGGAGACTTTGGGCCAGGCCGTCGAGCGCCAGCTTGTCAGCTACTTCGAGACCCATGGCGAAGGCCTCCCCCCCGCAGGTCTCTACGATCGGGTGCTGCGCGAGATCGAGCGCCCCCTCATTTCGCTGACCCTCTCGGTCACCCGCGGCAACCAGATCAAGGCCGCCCATCTGCTCGGCCTCAACCGGAACACCCTCCGCAAGAAGATCCGGGACCTTGACATTCCCGTGGTTCGCGGGCTCAAGTGAGGCTTTCGCGCAACAGTCTGCGCGTTTAGGCAAGCCTCGCACAGCGAGCAGTCGCGAAATCTCGGGACATCTTGGGTGGCCACGGCGGTTGATCACAGCGACGGCGGGTTGAAGGCGCGGCTCAAGCGTTGGGCGCCCAAGTCCGAGGAAGGCGCCGCAGCCGTCTTCGCCGTCGTTCTCGGCATTGCTGCAATCGCCGTCATCGTCCTTCTGTTCGGAGCCCTGACCGGCCCGGTTCCGCTGCAGCGCGGCTGGACGGTCTTGCTGTTCTGCGCCGGCTTCGCGCTTGTGCTGGGGCTGGTGGGCCTTATTGCCTGGCGTCTCGTCAAGATCGGCGTCACCCGACGCGCGGGCTTCGCGGGGGCTAAGCTCCACACCAGGCTTGTCGCGCTGTTCAGCGTGATCGCCGCGCTGCCAGCCATCATCGTCGCGGTCTTTTCGGGCATCTTTCTATTTCTCGGCATCGAGAGCTGGTTCAGCGAGCGCCAGAAGACCGTGCTCGACAACACCGAGATGGTTGCCCAAGCCTATTTCCGAATGTCACAGCAGCTGATAGGCGGCGACGTCCGCGAGATGGCCAACGAGCTGGATGGCTCGATGGGCTTTCTCACCTACGATCCGCGCCGGTTCAGCGAGTTCCTGCGCGCGGGCGCGGTTCAGCGCAATTTGCCGGGTGCCTATGTGATCACCCGCGACGGGCGAATGCTTGCGAGCGTCGAAACCGACCCCAACGTCCGCTTCTCGCTACCGCCGGAAGAAACGTTCACCGCGGCCGAGCTTGGGTCCGTTCAGATCTACTACAACGACGCGAACGACCAGGTACATGGCCTGATGCGGCTCGATTCGCTTGCGGATGCCTATCTCTATGTGGCGCAATTTGCCGATCCCGGAGTACGCGAACATCTGAGAGCCACGCGAGCGGCACGCACGGAGTACCAGCGCGCGCAGACCCATCGAACGGTCATCCAGCTCTATTTCTTCATGGCCTATCTGATTCTGGCGCTGTTCGTGCTGCTGGCCGCGGTGTGGCTCGGCGTCCTGGCCGCGAACAGGCTTGTGGGCCCGATCGGACGTTTGATCGGCGCCGCGGAGCGGGTCAGCGAAGGTGATCTCGCGGTGCGGGTGGATGTCGGGCAGGGCGATGACGAAATCGGATCCCTCGCCCGGGCCTTCAACCGCATGACGGGCCAACTCCAGACTCAGCGTGCCGAGCTGGTCGACGCCAACCGGCAGCTCGATCGCCGCCGACGTTTCACGGAAGCCGTGCTCTCCGGTGTCTCCGCAGGCGTTATCGGTCTCGACGCCCATGGCCGCATCACGCTGGCCAATCGCTCAGCCGCTCAGCTTCTCAACGCCACGCGCGAGGAGCTGGTGGGGCAAAGCTTCGTCGAGGTCGTGCCGGAAATGGCGACACTTGTGCGCTTTACCGGAGGTGCACCCGACAGTGCTCAGGGCCAGATCGAGATCGTGCGCGGGGGCAAGAAGCGCAGCCTCACCGTGCGCGCAGCCCGCGAGCCCGCCACCGCCGAGACTTATGGAACGGTCGTGACCTTCGACGACATCACAGATCTGGTGGCCGCCCAGCGCATGTCCGCCTGGGCCGACGTCGCCCGTCGCATCGCGCACGAGATCAAGAATCCTCTCACACCCATCCAGCTTTCGGCCGAACGGCTCAGACGCAAGTTCAGGAACGTCGTGAGCGAGCCTGACGTGTTCGACCAATGCACCCAGACCATCATCCGACAGGTGTCAGACATCGGCCGGATGGTCGATGAGTTCTCATCTTTTGCGCGTATGCCGGCGCCAGCGATGGCGTCCGACGATTTGTCGGAAATCGTCCGCCAGGCGGTGTTCCTGCAGCGGGTCGCCAATCCCGACATCGACTTCGTGGTCGAGGGAACCGATCAGCCGGTGATGCAGGTCTGCGACCGAAGGCTGGTCGAGCAGGCGCTTACAAATGTTCTGAAAAATGCGGGTGAAGCCGTCGGTGCATATCGGCAATCTCTTGGGTCTGCGCAGGCCGGAGGGGAGCAGGGCCGCATTCGTGTTGGCCTCAACCTGACCGACGACGCGACGACCATCAAGATCGAGGACAATGGCTGCGGGTTGCCCACAGCCAATCGCAATCAGCTGACCGAACCGTACGTGACGACACGGGTCAAGGGCACCGGCCTCGGGCTCGCGATCGTCAAGAAGATCATGGAAGATCACGGCGGCAGCATCACCCTCGACGATGCACCGACACGCGGCGCGCTCATCCGTTTGCGGTTCCCGAGCGCGAAGGCCGGGGCAAAACAGGCATCTGCGCCCACTCAAGAAACTCAGCAGTCCGAGGTGGAGGCTTATGGCGTCTGAAATTTTGATTATCGATGACGAGCCCGACATCCGCGACCTGATGGCCGGGATTCTCAATGACGAAGGCTACCCGACGCGGGTCGCCAGCGATTCGACGAGCTGCCTCCAAGCCATCCGTGAACGCCGCCCGGGCCTCATCATTCTCGATATCTGGCTGCAAGGTAGTCCCTTGGACGGTCTCGAGATCCTCGATGTCGTCAAGCGTGACTATCCGGATCTTGCGGTTGTCATGATCAGCGGGCACGGCAACATCGAAACGGCCGTGACCGCGATCAAGAAGGGCGCCTACGACTTCATCGAGAAGCCCTTCAAGTCGGATCGTCTCATCCTCATGGTCGAACGTGCGCTCGAGGCGATGCGGCTTCGGCGGGAAAATCTGGAGCTCAAACTGCGCGTGGCCGATGACGGCGAGCTGATTGGCATCTCACCGGCGATCGTGGGCGTACGCTCGACCGTTGAAAAGGTGGCGCGCGCCAACAGCCGCGTGCTCATCACAGGCCCCGCGGGCTCGGGCAAAGAAGTTGTCGCCCGGCAGATCCATGCAAGCTCCCGGCGGGAGCGCCACCCCTTCGTTGCCATCAATGCCGCGAGCATCGCGCCCGAGCGCATGGAGCCGGAGCTTTTCGGCGTCGAGGAAGCTGCCGATCAGGCGCGCAAGATCGGCGTCTTCGAGCAGGCGCATGGGGGCACCCTGTTCCTCGACGAAATTTGCGACATGCCGCTCGAGACCCAGAGCAAGATTCTTCGGGTGCTTGTCGATCAAAGCTTCACCCGCGTCGGCGGCACGACCCGGGTGCAGGTCGATGTGCGCGTCATCTGCGCGACGTCGAAGGATCCTCGCACGGAGATCGAGCACGGCCGGTTCCGCGAAGACCTTTATCATCGAGTCAATGTCGTCCCCATTCGCGTTCCGTCTCTCTCGGAACGACGCGAGGACATCCCGGCGCTTATCGAGCATTTCATGGCGCGGCTCTCGTCGGCCGCCGGCCTGCCGCTCAGGACCGTAGCGCCGGATGCGATGGCGATCCTGCAAGCCGACGACTGGCCCGGCAATGTGCGTCAGCTTCGCAACGTCGTCGAACGGCTTCTCATCCTCGCCTCCGACGACGGGGAAGGGATCATCACGGCCGAGAAGCTTGCTGGCGAGGTGGCCAAGACGAGCCTCTCCGCCTCGACGCGAAGCACAGGCGGCCACGCCATCTCGCTGCCGTTACGCGAGGCACGCGAGATCTTCGAGCGTGAATATCTCATGGCGCAGATCAGCCGCTTCAGCGGCAACATCTCACGCACCGCAGCCTTCATTGGCATGGAGCGTTCGGCGCTTCACCGCAAGCTCAAATCCTTAGGCGTCAGTCCGGGCCTCACCGCCGATGACGTCAGCCATTAGTTCCCGCCTGCATTAGACTGATTCATCAGGGTTCTCCGGCATGAAGGTCATCATCTGCGGCGCAGGCCAGGTGGGTTCGAGCATCGCGCGTCAGCTCTCCCAGGAAGGCAATGCGGTAAGCGTCATCGATCAGAACGCCGATCTCATCCGCGACCTCACCGATGAGCTCGATGTGCAGGGCTTTGTCGGTCACGGCGCCTATCCGGACGTGCTCGACCGCGCAGGCATCGCCGATGCCGACATGATCATCGCCGTCACCTATGCCGACGAAGTCAACATGGTGGCCTGCCAGGTCGCCCATTCGCTGTTCAAGGTTCCATTGAAAATCGCGCGCGTGCGTGCTCAGAACTATTTGGATCCCGTATGGGCCGACCTCTTCACGGGTCAGCATCTGCCTATTGACGTCATCATCTCACCCGAGCTCGAAGTGGCGCGCTCGGTGCTGCGGCGCATCTCCGCCCCCGGTTCTTTCGAAGTGATCGATCTCGCGGACGGACTGGTTCAAGTGGTGGGCGTGCATCTCCCCGATGATTGCCCCGTGGTGAACACGCCGCTCCGTCAGCTGACAGAGCTTTTTCCCGATCTCGAGATGACGGTCCTGGCCGTCGTGCGTCAGGGCAAGCTCACCATTCCGGCCTCGACGGACCAGCTGATGATCGGCGACGATGTCTATTTCTCCCAGCCGCGCGCCAATGTTCCGCGCGGTCTCGACATGTTCGGGCTTCATCAGAGAGAGGCGCGCCGTGTCGTCGTCGTCGGTGGGGGCAATATCGGGCTTTACGTCGCCAAGGAGCTCGAAAGTGGTCCGCGCGCGACGCAAGTGCGCATGATCGAAGCAAACAAAGTGCGCGCCGAGTATGCCGCGGACCAGTTGAGCCGTTCCGTCATCTTTCACGGCGACGGGCTCGCCCAGGAAATTCTTCGGGAGGCGGGCGTTCCGGAAGCCGAAGTCGTTGTGGCGCTGACGAATGACGACGAGGTCAACGTGCTCGTCTCCGTGGTCGCGAAGCTCAGGGGTGCGCGGCGTGCGATGGCGCTCGTCAACAGTACGAACTATGACCAGCTCGCGCCGTCCCTGGGCGTGGATGCCTTCATCAATCCGCGCGCCATTACCGTTTCCACCATCCTGCAGCACGTCAGGCGTGGCCGCATCAAAAGCCTGCACGCTCTCGAACAGTCCTCGGCGGAGGTCATCGAAGCTGAGATTCTCGAGACCTCCTCGCTCGTTGGCAAAACGCTTCGCGAGGCACGGCTCCCAGACGGGATCAAGGTCGGTGCGATTGTCCGAGGAGATGCTTACATCTATCCGCGCGGCGATACGTTGATCGAACTCAAGGACCGTGTCGTGGCCCTGGTGCGACAGGACGCGATACGCAAGATCGAGCCCTTGTTCCGCGTGAGCCTGGATTATTTCTGAGGCGATGAACGAGCCGCCCGTACCGCCCTCGCCACTCCCTCGCGTCGTTCGTCCTGAGACCCAGGCGACCTCGGCGCTAGCAAGCGTGCTGAACGTCCTGGGCTGGCTCCTGACCACGATGGCCGCGGGCATGCTGCTGCCCACGTTCGTTGCGCTGAGCGACCATGAGCGCACGGTCTCGGCCGCGTTTGCCGCGACGGCGCTTGCCGGCGCCTTTCTGGGCGGCGGCCTGATGGTTGCCATGCAGGGCATCGAACGGCCGGCGACATTGCGGGAGAACATTTTCCTGATCGTGTCGGCCTGGACGGTGGTGCCGCTGGTCGGCGCCTTGCCTGTCTATGCGAGCGGCGCGACAGCAACGTTCGTCGATGCTTTCTTCGAAGCGATGTCCGCGCTGACGACGACGGGGGCGAGCGCGCTCGCCGATCCGGTCGCTCTTCCGCGCGCCGTGCTCCTTTGGCGCGCGCTCCTCGAGTGGGGCGGGGGCTTTGCCGCCATCGTGATGGCGCTCGCAATTCTCTCGGCCTTCGGGACCGCCGGCCGAGACGTACAACGCACGCATCTGGCTCTCGGCATGGGCGGCCCGGTCGCCGCGCGTTTCATGCATTTCATGCGCGCGTTGTTCGCCCTGTACGTGGCGATGACGTTCCTGGGCTTCATCGGGATCTGGGCCAGCGGTCCGCCTGCGTTCGACGCCTTGTGCCTCACACTCGCCTCGATCTCCACGGGCGGCCTCGCGATCGCGGGCCAGGGACAAATGATTTCCGACTCGCCGATCGCGGCGGTGATCATCGTGATCCTCATGGTCTTCGGGGCAACCAACTTCCTCACCCATTGGACTGTGTGGCGGCGCGGGATCCTGCGTTATCGGGAGGACCAGGAAATAGGCTATCTGCTCTTCACGGCAGCCGCAGGTTTCGTGCTGTTTGAACTCGCACAGCTCGTCGCGCATGGCTCGCACGAAACGCTCAGACGCGTGTGGGGCACCGCCTTCAATGTGATCTCGCTCGTCACCACGACAGGGTTCTGGATCGGTCCCGACCCGCCGCCCGCCGGCGCTTCGTCAATGGTCGCCCTGGCGCTCACGACGATCGGTGGCGCCACCGTTTCCGCGGCAGGCGGCCTCAAGCTGTTGCGGCTTGCGCTTCTCACCCTGCAGGGTCAACGGGAGCTCCGGCGCCTGTCGCATCCGCGCAGCGTGACGCGCGTTCTGTTCGATGGGCACCCAATGGACGAGCGCGTCGTGGTCGGCATCTCGTCCTTTGCGCTCGCGTATGGCGTGACGCTGGCGCTCTCCGCGCTCACCCTCGCCGCAATTGGACTCGATCCTACGTCCTCGATCGTTGCATCCGCCGCGGCGCTTGCGAACACCGGGCCCTTGTATGACATTGTCACCGCCGGACCGGCCTCTTATGCAACCATGCCCGACGCCGCGAAATGGGCGTTGACGGTCGTGATGGCCGCGGGACGGCTGGAGGTCCTGGCGCTCTTGAGCCTATTTTCCACCGCCTTTTGGCGCGGGTGATCCGGTCCGCAGATCACGGCATATCCGGGGCTTCGATGCGGCGAAACAAGAAGCGGGGAATGGATGCCGCGGGTTGCTTTTGTAAACGGTCGGTACGAATCCCTCGCGGAGGCCTCGGTCTCAGTGGAGGACCGCGGCTTTCAGTTTGCTGACGGCGTCTACGAAGTCTGCGCTCTCAAGGGCGGACGTCTCATCGATTTTCCCGCCCATCTGGCGCGGATGCGGCGCTCGCTCGCCGCGATCGAGATCGAGCCTCCGATGTCCGATCGCGCACTGCGCCACATTGTCGCGGAAACCGTGCGCCGAAATGGGCTCGGTGACGCGTTGATCTATGTGCAGGTCACACGCGGGGTGTCTCCCCGTGATCACGCGTTTCCTATGCCGGGAACACGGCCGAGCCTGGTTGTAACGGTGCGCCCAGTGTCTTGGGCCGCCATGATGGAACGGGCAAGACGGGGAATTGCGGTGGTGACGCGGCCGGACTTGCGCTGGGCGCGCCGCGACATCAAATCAGTGGGATTGTTGCCGAACGTGCTGGCCAAACAATCAGCACGGGAGGCCGGGGCAACCGAAGCGTGGCTCGTAGACGAAGCGGGATATGTCACGGAAGGGACGAGCACAAATGCCTGGATCGTCCAGGCCGACGGGACAGTGGTTACGCGCGCCCTTGGTCACGAAATCTTGCGTGGCGTCACGCGGATGACGCTTTTATCGCTCATCGAAAAATCAGGCCGTCCTCTGCAGGAACGCCCGTTCACCGTCGCGGAAGCTCACGCCGCCCGGGAAGCCTTCGTGTCGAGTGCCGCCAATTTCGTCATCCCCGTTGTTCGGATCGATCAGACACCGATCGGAGACGGAAAACCGGGGCCGTTCTGTCGTGAGTTGCTGGCGGCCTATGAGGAGATGGTGCAAAGCGAAAATCTTTTTTTTCGCACATGCAGCAAAAATTGATGTATCGTCACAGCCTTCATGCTGATAGAGAGGCACAGTTTGAGCAAACCATTGTTGTCCCTTCCTCTCAAGCAAAACACAGAGCAGTCCACTATTCAAAAGTGGGGTTTACCCATGTCAGAGAAGTTGCAAAATCTACAAGATACGTTTCTCAATCATGTTCGCAAAAACAAAATCCCCCTGACAATTTTCTTGGTCAACGGGGTCAAGCTCCAAGGTGTGATTACCTGGTTCGACAATTTCTGTGTGCTCCTGCGGCGAGACGGTCATTCTCAGCTCGTCTACAAGCACGCGATCTCGACGGTCATGCCGGCGGCGCCTGTTCAGCTTTTCGAGTCCGAGACGTCGGAATAGCTCTGTTGCGCCGCGGCTCCCACCCATCCCGGGAGGGGTCATGCGCTTGAGGCCGGACGGCAAGCCCGATCGAATCGGGCCTCGCCCTACGGGCTCAGGCCGGACACGTGCGCTCGTCGTTCATCCCGAGCGCAGCGACGAGCCTGGATCGTTGTCGGCACGCACCGCGGAGACGCGGCTCGAGGAAGCGCGCGGTCTCGCCCACGCGATCGATCTCGACGTCGTGGAGGCCATCATCGTGCCGTTGCGTCAGCCGCGGCCCGCGACGCTGTTCGGCCAGGGCAAGGTGGCTGAGATTGGCGAGCTCGCCTCCACGCTCGAAATCGATCTCGTGATCGTCAATGGCGCGGTCAGTCCCATTCAACAGCGCAATCTGGAAAAGGCCTGGAACACCAAGGTGCTCGATCGCACCGGGTTGATCCTGGAGATTTTCGGCGAGCGCGCCGCGACGAAGGAGGGACGTCTTCAGGTCGAGCTGGCGAACCTGACCTATCAGAGGAGCCGGCTTGTACGCTCCTGGACGCATCTCGAGCGCCAGCGCGGCGGCACGGGGTTTCTTGCCGGCCCCGGCGAGACGCAGATCGAAGCCGACCGCCGCCAGATCGCCGAGCGCATCAGTCGTGTCAAATCCGAGCTTGCGCTCGTGACCCGCACACGCAAGCTTCATCGCAAGGCGCGGCGGCGCGTGCCGTATCCAATTCTGGCGCTTGTCGGTTACACCAACGCGGGCAAATCAACCTTGTTCAATCGCCTCACCTCGGCAAGCGTCACGGCGAAGGATCTGCTGTTCGCGACGCTCGACCCGACCATGCGCGCCCTTGCGCTGCCCGGCGGAGCGCCGGTGATCCTGTCCGATACCGTGGGCTTCATATCCGATCTCCCGACCGATCTCGTGGCCGCCTTCCGCGCCACGCTGGAAGAGGTCGAGGAGGCGGACATCATCCTTCATGTGCGCGACATCGCTCATCCGGAATCGGATGAGCAGCGCATGGACGTGCTGAACGTTTTGAAGCAGCTCGGCATCGATGCGGAGCCCGGCGCCGGCATCATCGAAGTGTGGAACAAGGCCGATAGGCTCGACGACGAAACCCGCGCGCGCCTGAGCACGCGGGCGCAGCGCACGCCCGGCGTCTGCCTCGTTTCGTCGCTGACGGGGGAGGGTATCGACACGCTTCTCGACCTTCTCGCGCGGACGCTGGCGGCGCGGCGCGAGGCGATCGACATCGTCGTGCAGCCTGAAGAAGGTCAGCTTCTGGCATGGCTGCACGAGCGCGGCGTGATCGTTCAGCGCGAGACGCTCGAAAGCGGCGCCACGCGGCTCAAGGTTCTGCTTGACCCCGAAAATCTCGGGCGCCTCGACGGTCTTCTCGCGCAACTTCACGCCTCCGGAAAGGAGGCGCGATGACGACGGTTCGTCCCGATCGCGTTGCCGCGCTGCTGGAAGAGGTGACCGAGGACGTGATCCTGCCGCGCTTCCGCAATCTGAAATCCGGCGACATCACCGACAAGGGCGGCGGCGATTACGTCACTCTGGCCGACCAGGAGTCCGAGGCCTTGCTGACGCGGGCGCTCACCGATCTCTTGCCGGGCTCCGTCGTGGTCGGCGAGGAAGCGGTTCATGGCGATGCCTCGATCCTCGCGCGGATCTCCGGCGACGCGCCGGTCTGGATCATCGATCCGCTCGACGGCACCAACAATTTTACCAAAGGCAGCGATCTCTTCGCGGTTATGGCCGCGCTGGTGGTGAAAGGGCAGACGGTGCTGGGCGCCATTCATCTGCCGGTCCGCCGCGAGACGGCCACGGCGGAACTGGGCTCGGGCGCATTCATGGCCGGCCGAAAGCTGCGCACCGCGCCGCCACGGCCGCTCGACGAGCTGCGCGCCTCGGTGCACACGCGCTATCTTCCCCAGCCCTTGCGCGGGCGCGCCCACGCCGCGACCCAGCAGTTCCGCTCCAATGAAGAGGTGTTCTGTTGCGGTCAGGTTTATGTGGCGCTCGCCGACGGCCGGTTCGACGGCGCGCTCTATTGGCGCACATATCCATGGGATCATGCGATGGGTGAGCTGATCCTCGCAGAGGCTGGCGGCGTCACGGCTTACGCCGATGAGAGCCCCTATACGCCGCTCGAGCAGGGCCGCAAGGGCCTCATCGCCGCCAGCGATCTTGTGACCTGGCGCACGCTGCGCGATGCGCTGTTTCCGCCTAATTCTCCGTAGACTGACGTTCTCCGGCCTTGACCTCGTCCCAGAGACGGTCGAGCTCTGCCAGATCGACATCACGAGGACCGAGGCCGCGGGCGCGCAAGGCGGCCTCGATGGCGCGGAAACGGCGCTCGACCTTGGCGTTCGCGCCGCGCAAGGCCGCCTCGGGATCGGTGTCCAGGAACCGACTGAGGTTGGCGCAGACGAACAGGAGATCACCGAACTCGTCGGCGATCCGCTCGCAACCTTCGTCGGCCGCGACCGCGGCTTCGAGCTCACCGAGCTCTTCGCGCAACTTGGCCAGCACGCCGCCCAGGGCCGGCCAGTCGAATCCCACACGCTGCATGCGCTTCTGGAGCTTCACGGCGCGGGTCAGGGCGGGAAGGGCGAGCGGCACCCCGTCCAGGACACTGGATGGCGTGTCAGGCGCCTTAGCGGCCCGCTCAGCGGCCTTGTGCTCCTCCCAGGCGCGCGTCTGAGCCGCGGCGTCGGCAATCTCCGCGGTGCCAAAGACATGCGGATGTCGGCGGATCATTTTCGCGACCACGCCGGCCACGACATCGTCGAACGCGAAGGCGCCGCGCTCGGACGCCATCTCGGCGTGATAGACCGCCTGAAACAGGAGATCGCCGAGCTCGTCGCGCAGCGCGTCCATATCGTCCTGGGCGATCGCTTCGGCCACCTCATAGGCTTCCTCGATCGTGTAGGGCGCGATGGTCGAAAAGGTCTGCGCGCGATCCCAGGGGCACTCAGCGCGCAGACGGTGCATGAGCGCCAGGAGGTCGTCGATCGAGCTGGGGGACGGATTCGTCATGCTAGGCTCCAGGACTATCTTTGCGCGTGAGATCCAACCCTAAACGCGGAGAGCGCGACATGTTCAAGGTGTTTGCTTTTCTCACCAAGAAAGACGGCCTCAAGATGGAGGCTTTTATCGACCATTACGAACACAAGCACGTGCCGCTGATCTGCAGCCTGGCGCCCACGCCCAAGCTCTACAAACGCAGATATCTGACACGTGATCAGGCTTTGACCCGGAGCGGCGGCGCGGTCGATTTCGACGTCATGACGGAGCTGGGATTTGCCGATCAGGCTGAGTTCCAGGCCTGGATGACGAAGCTCTCCGAGCCCGGTATCGGCGAGCAAGTCGCCGCCGATGAAGCCCGGTTTCTCGATCGCTCAAGGACCCGGGCTTATGTCGTCGACGAGCACGTCACCGCGGGGTAGACGGGAAAAAGAGGCCGGCTCCCTGGGCAAACGGCCCCTACATAATTCGCATAAGATATATTATGGAGAATTACGGGGTAGCGGGTCAGTTTGCGTGGGAGCTAGCCTAGGGCGTACAGGACCAGTGATAACGCCGACAGATTCGGGTGTCGGACATGTCAACGCGGCCCCATACCAGTGTCAGGTAAGCGCATACGGCAATGAGCCCGAAATATGTAAGCATCACCCGAATCCGTCCGTCACGAATTCCGTGCGTGAAGGCGGCCAGCAATAGGAGCGCCGTAGCGACGCCAGTGACCATGGCATAAACCGGCAAATGCTCCTCCTCAACTATCCATACCAGAGCTGCTCGGCGTGAATGGTCTCGCTCTTATGCGTTCTTGCCAGGCCACAGCTAAGGGATGAGACTTGCTCTTAACGTGCCAATCATTGGGAAACGGCTGAGCATTGCGGGGGCGCCATGAGGATCCTGGTCAAGATCAGTCTAGTACTTGTAGGCGCGGCGATATTGTCGGGATGCGGTCATAACCATCAGCCGCAAGCTCAAATATCCGTGCCGCCGCCTTGGACGCCGCCTGTCATGCACTGGCCGGCCCCGAAAGACAGCGCCTACGCTGCCTCATGCGGCTGCAATGAGTGGACGGGACCGACGAGCCCGCGCAAGCCCAAGGGCTAACACACTCCGTACGACTGGTCTCTGACTGTCGTCGCGCCCGGAACAGCGCCTTAAGCCGACGCTCTCACCTTTTCGATGAAGCGGTTCACCGTGTCTTTGAGCGCCACGGAGTCGTGGGACAGGTCTCGGGCCGTGGTGAGCGCGCGGTCGGCGGCGGCACCGGTGACGCCGGCGGCGTGGGAAACGTCCTCGATGTTGTGCGAGGCTTTCTGCGCGCTTGTCGCGACGTGCTGGACATGGCGGGCGATCTCGGCGGTCGAGGCCGCCTGCTCTTCGACCGCGACCGCGATCGTGCTCGCGATGTGAGACAGCTCGTTGATGCGTGCGACGATCGTGGCGTTGGCGTCGACGGCGCCGCGCGTGGCACTTTGCACGTCGCCGATCTGCTTGCCGATCTCGTCCGTGGCTTTCGCCGTCTGCATGGCGAGCGACTTCACCTCGTTGGCGACGACCGCGAAGCCCTTGCCGGCCTCGCCCGCCCGCGCAGCCTCGATGGTCGCGTTGAGCGCGAGCAGATTGGTCTGGCTCGCGATGTCGGTGATGAGCCCGACGACGTCGCCGATCCGGCCGGCGATCGTGGCGAGCCCCTGGATCGTTTCGCTCGTGCGCACCGCGTCCTGAGCCGCGGCTTGCGCGATGCGGCTCGATTCCGTGGCCTGCTGGCCGATTTCCGAAATCGACGCCGTCAGCTCTTCGGCGGCCGCCGCGACGGTCTGGATTCCGCTCGAGGCTTCGGTGGTTGCGGATCCCGCCGCGCTGGTCTGGTTTTTCGACTGGACCGCGCTGGTCGAGAGCGTCTGGGCCGCGGTTTCCATCTCGCCCGAGGCGCCGGCTAGCTTGTTGAGCAGCCCGACAACGTGACGATCGAACTCGTCGGCGATGCCGTTGACCGCCGCCTGACGGGCCTCACGGCGCGCGGTCGAGGCAAGCTCGCTGGCCTTCGTTTCCTGCTCGCGCGCTTCGACAACACCAGCACGCCAACCTTCCAGCGCGCGTGCCAGCGGACCGAACTCATCCTTGCGTTCGGTGCCGGGAATGCGATTTTGCACGTCGCCTTGCGAGACACCGCGCGCGGCCTCGACCAACTGATTGATGGGCTTTAGGATCGAAACCGCAAGCCACGCCAGGATTCCCAGGACACCGGGTACCGCCAGCCCCACGGCAATGATGATTCCCTGATTGGCGGATTTGGCGGCCTGCGCCCCCTCGCCTGCGCCCGCGGCGATCTCCTTCATTGCGGCGGCCAAAGCTTGCGCGGCTATTCCGCTCGCTTTTTCCAATGCCTTGCCACTGTCACCCGCTTGCAGCGCGCGCGCTTCGTCGGTCTTGTCCGCATCCGCCAGCGTGATCACCTTGCGCGCTTTCTCCAGATAGCGAGTCCAGCTCATCTGGAAGTCGGTGAACGTCTCCTTGTCCGACCCCGCCAGGGCAATCGGCGCGTAGGCCGCAATATCTTCGTCCATCTTTGTGGTGGCCGCGGTGAAGTCCTCCTTGGCCGACGAAAGATCGCTCTTCGATGTCGCCTGGACCACGCGTGTTTCAGACAAGAGGACGCGGCTCATGTCGTTGCTGATGGAGCTCAAGAACCCCAAGCGCGGAACATCGGCCTGCCCGATGGTCAGCATTCGCTGGCCAAGGCCGCCAATCATGATCACGAAGATGGTCGCAACGACCGCTGCGACGCCTGTCGTCAGGACCGCGCCGGTTCCAAAACGCACTTTGAGAGACAGATTGGGCATTTGACGTCCATTCTTCGGGGTGGACTCACCAGGCGCGCGTCCGACGAAAGGCCTCCCCGCCCGTCCCACCTTCGCAGGACGCCGTCAGCCGCGCTTCTCAAAGGATAACCAATGATCCCTCTACTCTTGGTTAATCTCACGCAGTCGAACGGCTTAGAAGAACTCGGGACCCAAAAACAGGCGGCCGCCTTGTGAACGTCGCCGATCCCTGTACGCTTGATTACCCCTTAAACCCGCCCTTCGAACCCAATGCCGCCCTTAAGAGAGGAAATCTCGCTATGGATTACGTACGCCTGGGGACCACCGGACTAAGCGTTTCACGGCTCTGCCTCGGGTGCATGAACTTCGGCGCCGGTCAGGACTGGATGATCTCGGAAGAGGAAAGCCTCCCGATCCTCCGGCGGGCCATCGAAGCCGGCATCAATTTCTTCGACACGGCTAACGTCTACTCCGTGGGCGGCAGCGAGGAAATTCTCGGCCGGGGCCTGAAGACCTTCGGCGTGCGGCGCCAAGACGCCGTCATTGCCACCAAGGTGTTCTTTCCGATGAGCCGCGGCGTGAACGATCGCGGTCTGTCGCGCAAGAACATCATGGAGTCCATCGACGCGAGCCTGAAACGTCTGGGTACGGACTATGTCGATCTCTATCAGATCCATCGCTTCGACAATGCGACGCCGGTCACCGAGACCATCGAGGCGCTGAACGACGTGGTGAAGGCCGGAAAGGCGCTTTATATCGGCGCGAGCAGCATGTTCGCCTGGCAGTTCGCGAAATATCTCTATCTCGCCGACGCCACGGGCCGCGCGCGCTTCATCACAATGCAAAACCACTACAACCTTCTCTACCGCGAGGAAGAGCGCGAGATGAACAGGCTCTGCGAGGCCGAAGGCGTCGGCCTAATCCCGTGGAGTCCCCTCGCCGGTGGCACGCTTGTCGGAACACGTGCGACAGGCAGCGTGCGCTCAAAGGCCGCTTGGGTCGCGGGCCGCTTTCACCGCCCGTCGGACCGGGCCGTCATCGATGCGCTTGCGGGGGTCGCCGCCGCGCGCGGCGTTCCGCCCGCGCAAATCGCCATCGCGTGGCTGTTGTCGAAACGCGTCGTCAGCGCGCCGATCATCGGGCCGAGAAAGCTGTCTCATCTCGACGATCCGCTCGCTGCCCTCGGCCTGAAACTCTCCACCGAGGAGATTGCGGCGCTCGAAGCCCCCTATGTCGCGCAGGATCCGATCGGGCCGCAACCGGTCGACGATGCGCGACACGCGGCCTACTGATCAGACTTCGATCGTCATCCCGTCATAGGCGGGCTCGACGCCCGCAGGCAGCTCGCGCTTGAGCGTGGCGTAGTCGAGATCGACATGGAGGTTCGTCAGAACCGCGCGCTTGGGCCTGACACGCGCAATCCAATCGAGCGCGCGTCCGACATGGGCATGGGTCGGATGCGGCGCATAGCGCAGCGCATCGACGATCCAACACTCGATGCCCTCGAGCACCGCGAAGCTCTCTTCGGGCAGATTGACGACGTCGGCGGAGTAAGCCACCGGCCCGAACCGGAAACCCAGCGAACGCGCGATGCCGTGATCCTGCTCGAACGGCAACGCTGTCAGCACCCCACCCGGCCCAGTGATCGTCAGCGGCGCAAAGGGCTCCGGGATCAGATGGCCGTTTAAAATCGGTGGATAAGCTTTTTCGGCAATGGCCTTGAAGCAATAGCCGAAGCGCTTGGTAAGGGTGTCGGCGGTAGCTTGGTCGAAATGAACGTCGACACGCTTTTGCATCCTGAGCGCGATGGTCCTGAGATCGTCGATGCCGTGGGTTTGGTCAGCGTGATCGTGGGTGTAGAGCACGCCATCGAGGCGCCCGACATTGGCCGAAAGCAGCTGTTCCCTGAGGTCCGGGGACGTGTCGACGAGCACGCTCGTTTGCTGATCCCCTTGGCCTTTCTCAACCAGCACCGAGCAGCGCCGCCGCCGGTTCCGCGGCTCGTTGGGATCGCAAGCCCCCCAGTCGTTGCCGATGCGCGGCACGCCGGTCGACGAGCCGCAGCCGAGGATCGTGACCTTGAGCGAGCCTGTCGACATCAGGATGCAACATGCTGTGTTGATGGGATTTTCGCGAACAGGCGAAAGAAATTCTCAGTTGTCTGAGCCGCGAAGGCTTCCGGGCTCTCGCCGCGCAACTCGGCGATGAGCGCGGCTGTGCGCGCAACATAGGCCGGCTCGTTACGCTTGCCACGAAAGGGCACGGGCGCCAGGAACGGCGCGTCGGTCTCGACAAGCAGGCGGTCCGCCGGCACCTCGCGGGCAATCGCACGCAGAGCGTCGGCGGTCTTGAACGTCACAATACCTGAGAATGAGATGTAAAGATCGAGCGCAAGAGATTGTTCGGAAAACTCTTTCCCAGAGCTAAAGCAATGGATGAGCCCGCGATAAGGGCCGCGCTCGCGCGCTTCGTGCAGGAGCGCCGCCGTCTCGGCGTCCGCGTCGCGTGTGTGAACGATGACCGGAAGCCCCGTCGCGATAGCAGCATCGAGATGCGCTCGGAACGAGCGCGCCTGAGCGTCACGCGGGCTATTGTCGTAATAGAAGTCGAGGCCGGTCTCGCCGATGCCTACGACTTTGGGATGGGTGGCGAGCGCGACCAGACGCTCGGTGTCCTCGCCCGGCTCCTTCGCCGCCTCGTGGGGATGCACGCCCACGGTGCAATAGACATTGTCGTAGCGCTCGGCCACCTCGCGCACTTTGGGAAAGCCCGACAGCGTCGTAGAGATCGTGAGCATGAGTCCGACACGCGCCTCGGCCGCGCGCGCCATCACCTCGCCGATGTCGCCGGCATAGTCGGGAAAGTCGAGATGGCAATGGCTGTCGATCAGCATGAAACGTCAAATCCGCTCGAGAAGAAGATCCGGCGCCCCTCCCGCCGCGAGGCGTTCGAGCCCCGCGAAGATGCTGAGCAGCACCTGCCGGCGGTCAAGCGCCACGGCCTCCGCGCGAGCCACCAGATGCTGGATGTTCTCCCACAGCTCCACCCAGCGTTCAAGGTTGGCACCCTTGCGCAACTCGGCCATCCGGGCGCCCTCCCCCTTCACGATCTCGGCCGACTGGGCGGCCGCGCCGCCCCGCACGAGGCGCGCGAGCCAGAACATCACAAGCTCGATTGCCATGAGATAATCCTGCTCGGCACCGGCGCGCCCGAGGCGCTCCGCCAACGCATGGACCCGGCCCGGGTCGGGCTTGCCGCTGAGCAGCGCGGCAAGCTCGCGGTAAAGCTCGAGGCCGCCACCTCCCGCCAAAGCCAGGGCGCGACCGGGCCGGCCTTCAGCGAGGCGGGCCAGCGCGATTCTGTCCTCAGACGTTCGATCGGGAAGCTGCTCGGCCAGCAGATCCGCCATCAGGGCTTCATCGAGCGGCTTGAGCGACAGCCTTTGGCAGCGCGAACGCAAGGTCGGCAGAAGCCGCGCCGGAGCATGCGCCAGAATGAGAAACACCGCGCGTTTGGGGGGCTCCTCCAGCGTCTTGAGCAGGGCGTTGGCGGCGTTGGTATTGAGATCGTCGGCGGCGTCCACGATGCAGACCCGCCAGTCTCCTGCGGCGTGGCGGCCAAAAAAGCCGTGGATGCGGCGTACCTCTTCGACAGGCAGCTTCTGCTTGAAGCGTTTTGCCTTCTCGTCCCAAGGACGCCGCAGCACCAGAAGATCCGGGTGAATTTGGTGAGCAATCTGCCGCCGCATGGTCTCGGTCGACGTCAGGTCGCGCGACCCGCTGAGAAGCGCCGCGGCGACCTTGTAGGCGAACGTCGCTTTCCCGATGCCGCGCGGCCCCCCGATGAGCCAAGCGGCAGGCACGCGTCCGGAGGCAATGGCTTGCGCGACCATGCGCCAGGCGTCGTCGTGACCGATCAGCTCAGACGTTTCGCGGGGATGCGGGAGGTCCCCTTCGCGGTCGGATTCGGGCA
>Ga0081455_10001276_pt1 | contig 31404 bp, 28 predicted proteins | sample TabmetS3T2R1_FD_70207 | JGI IMG/M metagenome (GOLD analysis project Ga0081455, IMG submission 70207) | Tabebuia heterophylla rhizosphere microbial communities from the University of Puerto Rico - S3T2R1 | ecosystem: Host-associated > Plants > Roots > Rhizosphere ... | reverse complement strand
GCTTTGCCCAGCAACACGTCAGCAACTGCGTGACCCCCTTCCTGCAATGATTGAATGACGGCATCGCGCAGTGCAGCTCCATAGCTATCCTCGAGCGGATGCGCGAAAACCACGAGTACTCGCATGAGCGGTCCTTGCATGTGCCGGCCTACTCTTAAAGGACGCATGCAAGTGGGTCACGTTTCGCCATGACGTCCGGGTCCGGCCTCATCCCTAAAAGATGTTCTAGTCAGCTTGGCGGGCGGCCGTCCGTGGTCAGCCGGGCAAGCTCCTCGGCATTGGCGGCGTAGCCGCCCATCGCCGCCGCTGCACGGCGGTCCAATTCCACTTGGCCGACCTGACCCTCCGCCCTCGTCCGCACGCCGATTGAGGCACCGAGATCGCGCCCGCGGCCGACGATCCAATCGCCGAAGCGGCACCTCTCACGATCGTAGCGCGCGAGCGCCGCGTCGAGATCGCTCCTCGCGGCCGAGATTGCCTCCACGAGGCAGAGCGCGTCGAGCGCTGCCTTCGTCACCCCGGCACCGACATGTGGCCGCGCCACGAACGCCGCATCGCCCAGCACGGCCACCCGACCGAATACCACCCGGGGGGAGGCGAGATCGTGGATCGGCTGGAAGAATGGCTGTTCGGTGCGGTCGACGACGTCGAACAAAGGCGGCGGCAGCTCGGCTCTGGCAAACTGCCGCAGGTCGGCGATCACCTCGGGGCGGATAAGGGGCGGGGGGATCGAGCCACCGTACTGCCGCCCCTGCGCGTCGGTGGAGAGGTCTGCGAGTGCGGCCTCGTCCGCGGGCCGGTACCACACCAAATTGTAGTCGCGGTCGCCCACGCGCGTGGCGCCGTCGCGTGCCGGCACCGCGTAGCACAGCGCCAGCTCGCCGTCCGGCACGCAGAAGAGATACTCGCGCTCGAGCACGGCGCGCGTCGCGGGTGCCACGTCTCGCTCCGGCACCAACGCGCGCCAGGCGACGTACCCCGCGTAGACGGGCGTGACATCCGGGAGAAACTGACTGCGCACCGTGGAGCGGATGCCGTCGGCCGCAACCAGCAGGTCGCCGGCTGCCTGCGAGCCGTCGGCAAACACGGCCGTGACGCTGCCGCCAGAGGAACGCACCTCGATGCAGTCCTTGCCGCGGTGATACTTGGCCCGGCGCAGGTTGTCCCTGAGCCCGCGATAGAGCGGCGCCCACGCGCTCATCATGCGCGGGGTAGGGAGCTCCAGGATCAGCCGGCCGGTGCGATCGCGACAGATGTAGGAAGACGTCGCCACCACGATCGAGTTGTCGATCGAAAGACCGAGACGCCGCATGATTTCCCGCAGGACCGGATGCGTGCCGATGCCGGCGCCGCGGCTGGCAAGATCGTCGTCGACGCGCTCGAACACGTCGACATCCCAGTCGATCGAGTCCAGCAGGTGCGCAGCAAACAGGCCACCAACCGAGCCACCGATGATCAACGCACGGGGCTTGGTCATGCATGTCTCCCAATGGCCTGCTGCTATCCGGCTCGGCTAAGGCTGCAGCAGAATGGGATGCTCCGGCGCGTTCGGCAAGCCGGGTGGAGCCGCAAGCGTGGTTGAGTGCCACGTTCCGTTCGTTGAAAAGAAACAAGGCGTCATGCTCGCCACGCGAAGCGCTGAGCCGCCATCTTAATGCGAATGCAGGGCTTGGGGCTGGGTTCCCCGCCTTCGCTTCGCTCGCGGACAGCGCCTTGATGCGTATCAAATCTGCCTCTCACGAACGGCTGCGGAATCGAGGTTCTGATCGGACCTGAGGAAACGGACGGGCTCGCTGCAGGGCCGAAGACGCCCGCCTCATGTCACGCCTCCTCATGCGCCGCAGCACGGGGTGTTGGGTGAACGGGCCAAACAACGATGATTGTAGTATGCTGGGGTTTGTTTTGAGCCCTGCGCCGCGGCCTCTTATGAGGACCCCATGAAACCTAATCCCGTTCGCAACAATGCGCAGCTGCACAGGTTCGAGATGGATACGCCGGCCGGTGTCGCCGTCGCGGACTACCGCATCGACGGAAACCTCATGACAATATTCTATACCGAGGTGCCCTTGCCGCTGCGTGGCCGTGGCTATGGCTATCATTTGGTGTGCGCTGCACTTCAGGAGGTGCGACAACTCAATCTGAAGGTTGAGCCGGAATGTGGGTTCGTTCGCGAGGTCATCAACAACAGGCCAGAATTCAAGGATCTGCTCGTCTAAGTGGGAGGGCTGACCATGATCGAAGCGGATATTATGGTGCCATCGCCGGGCATTTTCAGCGCGCTCCCTCAAGAACACGGTGCGCTGGTGCACTCCCGCCATCGTTTCGGGAAGGGACGGTTGGGAGGGAATGCGTTTTAGCTACAGGAGTACGCCGTCGTGGAGAAGTTCGTTCTGGCGCACGCCTCCGGCAGGTCCGCCCAGCTTCTAGCCACGGCCTGTGCTGATCAGGTTCGCGGGGCCGAGGGCTCGCTCGGCTTTGTGTATGCTACGAGCCCGCTCTCTCGTGCTTTTCCGGACATCATCGAGATTCTGCAAAGACGAACAGGTATTCGGCGTTGGGTTGGAACGGTCGGCCATGGCGTCTGCGCCACCGGTGTTGAATATTTCGGTCAAGAGGCAATTGTTGTGCTGACGTGCGGGCTCGATGCCGACGCTTTCCAATTCATACCCGCTGTCACGGATCCCGACGACATTGCGGCCGAGACCGGGTTGGACGGATCGGCTGCTATCGGCGTCGTGCACGCAGACCCGCGCAATCCTGCACTCACCACCATTGTTGCAAATCTTGCCCGCCACTGCGGGGTTTATCTCGTGGGTGGGCTGACCTCCGCCGAGGGTGCATTCCCTCAAGTGACCGGTAGCCGGATCGTAGATGGTGGCGTTTCCGGTATCCTTCTCGGTGGAGGAAGTCTGCGTGTTATCGTCGGATTGACCCAGGGCTGTTCGCCGATTGGCTCCCTGCACTCAGTGAGCCGGAGCCAAGGACAAATCCTGTTATCGCTGGATGGGCAGCCCGCGTTTGACGTCTTGCGCGAGGAGGTCGGTGCACCCCTGGGTGCTGATCCGAGGCGTTGGCTTGCCAACATCCATGCCGCAATACCGGTCACCGGCTCAGATCGTGCGGATTATGTCGTGCGAAATATCGTCGGCATCGGACCGGAGGATGGTCTCGTCGCGATCGCCGACAGGATCGAACCAGGCGATCGCGTCATGTTCGTTCGCCGCGACCCCGATAGCGCGGAGCGCGACCTCCACCGCATGCTCGCAGATCTCAAGTCCCGCGCCACCGTGCAACCGAAGGCCGGCTTATATTTCTCGTGTTTGGCGCGTGGGCCAAATCTATTCCGGCACGAAGCCTATGAGCTCAAGGCGATCCAAAAGGCGTTTGGCGACATTCCGATCGTGGGGTTCTTCGGCAATGGCGAGATCGCGCACGATCGCCTTTACGCATATACGGGCGTTCTGACATTGATAGCTTGACGTCGCCCCCAATCAATCCTCCTCGCGGGCTAAGCCAGGAAACCCCATGGCGATGTAGCCAGCGAGAGTCCCCAAGAAGATGCAAAGCGCCGGATGAGCGGCGTCGACTTGATGCGTGCGGATGTTCGCGAAAGCCCCGAGCGCGCGGAGCGTGGCAGCTTCCGGCTAGGTCTGCACGACTTAGGGAACGCGACCAAGCGACCAAGCGTTGATCCCTAGATTCGTATCTTTCGCGTGGGATGCATCGCATGTCTTCTGCACCACTAGCTGTGTCGCTGGCTGTCGCCATGCTCGCGGTATCGCAACCAACATTCGGGCAGGATCCTACCGGCAAAGCTACGGCTGGGGATGACGGCCAGCTCGCTTTCAACAACGCCTGCCGAACGTGCCATACGACGAGGGAAGGTGATAATCGCCTGGGACCCAATCTCCACAAGGTCGTCGGCCGCAAGGCAGGGTCGCTGCCGAACTATGCCTATTCCAGTGCGATGAAGGACGCGGATCTGGTCTGGGATAAGGCCGCGCTCGACCGCTTCATCGCCAATCCCGAACAAGTCGTGTCGGGGCACAAGATGAAGCCCTATGGCGGCATCGCCTCGGCAGAGGATCGCGCTAAAATTATTGCCTTTCTGGAGACAAGCGGCAGCAGCAATTGAATGGCGGGCTGATGTTGGTTGAGTGGGTCCAGCATAGAATGCAGCGCTTCTAGGTCGCCGCATGAGATCCAGTGGGCTGAGGGGCTGCCGATAGCGGTTGAAGGTCGCAACAGCCCGGGTGCGGCGGGCGGCCCTTGGATGAGCAGACATTCAGCACCGATTGGAACGCTGCCCTATTCGCGGTTCATCACCGACGTCGATGCTGGAAGGTCAGTTCAAGAACCACCGCAAGTTCGAAACCTTGGCCCCGCGTTCCCAAGGAACCCTCTGCTCTGATCGACCGCTTGCCATCCAAGAGCGTCACCGTAACGGTCCGCCCGGAGGTCGACTTTTCGGTGGTCTCTGGTTCGTTATGGTCCGCCCGGTCTTGGCGCTTGCTCGACGGCTTGACGCCTCCGTAAAGGCAGGCGTCGACTCAACCATCATCCAAGAGTGAATCGCCGCCAAGCCAGTAATATCGCTCCACCAAGGAAGTGGTCGAGGGTAACGAGTCAGCTAATGGGGCAAGCTGCAGGCTGATGCCCCTTGCCCGCGCCTTAGGTGACCCCAGAAAGCTGACGCTCCAGACCGCAACTCGATTTTGGCTGGCAGGAGCTCCTCACCGTTTGCGGGCGATCAATTCCACCGGCGCGATGCGACCTCTTGAGATATTGTCGACCATGTTCTGCACCTTCTCAGGGGTGTTCTTGCCCATCAGAACATGAAGACCGAGCGGTGGTGGACCGCCGGCGGCCGCTGTTTTGGCCCGCAAGTCGGCGAAGTATGCAAGCGCAAAATCACGGCGGTTACGCTCAGCGATGACGTTGAACCCAGCATTCTGCAGCGCATTCTTGTAGCGATCAGGATCCGCGACTGCGCTCAAGTCCGCAGTCGACGCCCAGGGCACCGGAAAGGCGAGATCGCCGGGTCCCGTTCGCATCACATCATAGATACCGAAGACGGAACCCTGTCGCAGTATGCGGGCAACCTTGCGCGCAAGCTTCTCCTTGTCCTCTATGTTCATCCCGACGTGCAGCATATACGCACCATCGAAGCTGCCATCGATGAATGGCATGGCTAGCGCGCTGCCTTGCTGCAGGGAGATGCGCTCATTTAGCCCGACCCATTTGCAGAGGATGTTTCCCGTTTCGACATACTCGGCTGTCAGATCAAGGCCGGTCACTTTGCTGCCGTATCGGTTGGCAGTGAAACGACCAGGCCCGCCGAGACCGCATCCGACATCTAAGACCTTTGTCTGGGCAGCAAAGGTCAATTGATCAAGGAAATCCTCGGATGCCCTACGGCCTCCAATGTGGAACTCGTCGACGGGCGCAAGATCGTCGATCGTCACCGTATCGGTTGACTTTACCCAGCGAGATAAGACCGGAACGTATGGCCTCCGTAAGAGCGCCATGCGCGTAGTGTTTCGAGACGTCGCTAAGCTCTGGCATCAGGCGGCTCCAACGTCGTGATACCGATTGGGGACAGCCTACCACATCGAAAACCAGCACTGTGCGTCACAACAAAATTCGGGCACGCTTGGTTGGGGCGGGGATCAAACGCACCGATTTGGTTGTCACTTTACTCGCGTAAGGGCAGGCGCCCCCTTGGTCTTGACACATTGCACCTTCCTTCTCGCCACCTGAAAAACCTGGCAGTGGTTTCACCGCAAGCGGGGTCACCGTTGTCTCTTGTGCAAGACCAAGCTGAAGTGAAACAGCAAAAATGCAGCGCCTGAAATCATGCGGCCGTAGCGAGGCAGCAACATGATTGTGGTGCCTCGTCTAGAAGGACCGCCTTCGAACTCGATACGTTTTCGTTGTTATGGCATGCAAGTGTCCGACGCGGCGAATGCCCAGAAACTCGGTCCGCGAAGAGGTGACCGTTGCTACGGCCAGTTTGGCTGCAGCTGCGGTCTGGGGCCGGATTTGGGCACCCGGTTGGCTTGACCCAAGTCTCAAGGCTTGTTCGGTCATGCAGAGGGACTATCGTCCAAGGACGAGCGTTGTCCTCGGACACTGGTTTGGTCAGGAGTAAGCCGATGCGTACACCCAGACCCCCCGCAGCCGACGATGATGAAGCCTACATCTTCATCGACCACCGCGAAGAAGAGGAATCGATCGTCTTCTCGGTTTCCGATCGCCTCGCGCCAGCCGATGCTCTTGACACCCGCTGCGACGAAACGCTGTTTGTCACGTTTCGGGGCCAGGAACATCGCATCCCGCTCACGATTTCGCCGCATGACCGCTATGTTGCCGTATCCTCGCTGGCGGAACTCCTCAAAGACGACTACCGCTTCTTCGTCCTAGTCCCGTCCCTCAACAGTGACACCCATGGGCTGCTTGTGGTGCCAAAATCCGTGGCCGAGGCATGGAACCCACTACCCGAGCACCTGACACCGCTCGAACTTGGTTTCGACTACTTCGGCCAGATCAAGGTCCCCTACCTCTACCATGAGGATGGGGCCCCGGACTTTGCGCGCGAGAGTGAGCTCCAGAGGGACGCATCGGGCGCTTTTGCACAGTTCTTGGAGGCCATGCTTTTGAAGCGGAGGGTTGATACCGAAACGGCTGCCGCATTCGCGAAGCTCGTGATGCGCGAGCCGAAAGCAAGAGAAGACCTCGGTCTAGCTCGTGATGCGTCCGAGGCCGAGGTGACCGCCAAGATCATGGCTGAACTGAATGCCGCCTTGCAGGACGCAAAGGTCGACGAGGCCTTCGAGGAGTTCGATAGCGCGATGCAAGAATTGTGGAAGCTGACCGGTGGGCCGCCACGGTAGCCGGATTGGGCATTTGTCGTCCCAGCGACCCGCTGGGCCGGGGCTGGCCGAGCCTTGCGGCCTTTGCGTCCGGAGGACGAAGGGCGGCGGCGCTCAGGGAATATCGAGGAAGAGGTCGCTGGAAAAATAGCGTTCCGCGCTCGACGGGGCGAAGGTGACGATGGTCTTTCCCGCCATTTCCGGGCGGGCGGCCACGACGAAGGCGGCGGCGACATTGGCCCCCGTCGAGATGCCGGCGGGGATGCCTTCGCGTTTGGCGAGCGCGCGTGCCACCTCGAACGCCGCCTCGTTGGAGATGGTGAGGATTTCGTCGATATACTTGGTCTCGAGCACGGCCGGAACGAAGCCGGCGCCGATACCCTGGATCTTGTGTGGCCCGCGCAGGCCGCCCGAGAGGACGGGGCTTGCCGCGGGTTCCACGGCAATGATCTTGAGATCGGGGCGGCGGGGTTTGAGCGTACGCCCGCAGCCCGTCAGCGTGCCGCCGGTGCCGACACCGATCACCACAGCATCGACGTGACCTTCCGTGTCGGCCCAGATTTCCTCGGCCGTGGTCACCGCGTGCACCAGCGGGTTGGCCGGATTTTCGAACTGGCTCGGCTGCACGGCACCGGGCAGCGTCTTAAGGAGTTCGCCGGCCCGGTCGATGGCCGCGGGCATGCCGCCCGCAGCCGGCGTTAGCTCGAGTTCGGCGCCCAGCAGCGCCAGGATTTTGCGGCGCTCGACCGACATCGATTCCGGCATCACCAGGATCAAACGGTAGCCGCGCGCGGCGGCGACGAAGGCAAGGCCGATGCCGGTATTCCCGGAGGTTGGCTCGACCAGCGGCGTGACGCCCGGCTTGATCAGGCCACGCGCCTCGAGCGCATCGATCATGGCGACGCCGATGCGGTCCTTGACCGAGGAGAGCGGATTGAAGAATTCGAGTTTGAGGAGGACGTGCGCTTTTGTGTTGGCCGCCTCGGCCAGCCGATTGAGCCGCACCAGCGGCGTGTGGCCGATGGTCTCGGTAATGCTGTCGTAGACCCGGCCGCGGCCCCAGGTCCTGCTGGCGGCGAGCGTTCGGATCTCGTCGGCGGCCGTCATGTCAAGGATCTCCGGCAAGGGGCTCGCGCCTCAAATCTGGAAATCGTGCAGCGGCTGGTTCAGCGCGCGGCGGTTGAGCAGCGTGGAATCGAACAGGCGCAGCACGCGGCGTTTTTGCTCTTCGAAGGCGGGCGAGAGGCGGTCGCGCGGTCGGGGCAGCGGCACGTCGAGGACGCCGGCGATGCGTCCGGGCTGTGCCCGCATGACGACGACGCGGGAGGCCAACACCAAGGCCTCCTCGATGTCGTGGGTGACCAGCACGAGAATGGGACGCCCCTCTTCCCAGAGATCCAGTAGGTGGTCCTGCAACTCGGCGCGGGTGAAGGCATCGAGCGCGGAAAAGGGCTCATCGAGCAGGAGCACGGAGGGCCGCGTGACGAGCGCGCGGGCGATGGCCACGCGCTGGGCCTGGCCGCCCGAGAGCTCGCGCGGCCACACACCGGCTTTGTCGGTAAGACCGACGCGTTCCAAGGCGACGGCGACGCGCTTGGCGCGTTCAGGCTTGGGCAGCTGCGACAGGCCGAAGGCGACGTTGTCGGCGACGCTGAGCCAGGGCAACAAGCGCGGCTCCTGAAAGATGAGCCCGATCTTTTCGTGCGGTGCCTCGATGGTCTCCCCATCGAGGGCAACGCGGCCCTGGGTTGCCACATCGAGGCCGCTGCCGGCCCTAAGCAAGGTCGACTTGCCGCAGCCTGAGCCACCGATGATGACGAGGATCTCACCCGGGGCGACCTCGAGCGACACGCCGTCGAGCGCGCGCACGCCATTGGGGTAGGTCTTGCCGACGTGGTCGAAGGAGAGCATGGGGGTTTTGGTCTTTAGCGCGAGGCGAAGGCGTCTTCCCAGCGCAGGAAGGGGGCGGCGATGCTGGCGACAATCCAGTCCGTCAGCTTGCCGAGCAGGGCGAACGCCACGATGGCGGCGACGATCTGGGCGGGCTTGCCCAACTGCTGGCCGTCGATCAGCAAAAAGCCGAGGCCCTCGGAGGCGCCCATGAACTCGGCCGCCACCACGAACATCCAGCCGAGCCCCAAGCCGGCTCTGAGCGCAATGACGTAGGCGGGGGCGATCGCCGGCAGCAGGATGCGCCGCACCATGGCGGCGCCGGAGAGGCGAAAGACGCGACCGACCTCGACGATCTTGCGATCGACCGAGCGCACCGCACCCATCACGCCCAAGTAGACGGGAAAGAACACGCCGGTGGCGATGAGGATGATTTTGGAGGCTTCAAAGATGCCGAACCACAGAATAAAGAGCGGTACCCAGGCGATCGAGGGAATGGCGCGCAGGCCCTGCAGACTGGGATCGAGCAAGCGGTGCGAGAGCGCGGAGTAGCCGGTGATGGCACCCGCCAGCGTGCCCAGGACGACGCCGCAGCCAAAGCCGGCGAGCACACGCAATAGGGTGACGGTTGCGTGGCGTTGCAACTCGCCCGTGGCGGCGAGATCGGCAAAGGTGGTGAAGATCACGGAGGGCGGCGGCACCAGGCGGCCACTGGAAAGGCCGGTGCGGACCATCAGTTCCCAGCCGAGCGCCAGGGCCAGCGGCACGAGAAGGCCGAGGGCGGGGCGCAGGAGGCGTTGGGCCCCGACCCGACGTGCGGCGCGTTGCGGTTTGACGAACCCTGCGGAACTCAGCATTTCGAAGGTAGACATGTCGGGAGCGTGGCCAAGTGTCAGGTGCAGTGGCTAAAGAGTCGAGCGACCAAGCTTCGAGGCTTGGTCGCTCTGACAGCATCAATGGCTGGCGCTGAGGAAGCTATCGTCGATGAGGGCATCGAGCGTGGCCTTGACGTCCACGTTGGCGGGCACCACGCCCGCCTGCTGCAGGGCGAGGCCGGCCGCCAAAATGGACTCGCGTTGCGGTGCCCCGATGCGGCTGTGCGTCAGTTCGGTGCGCTCTTTCAGCTGCTTGTCGACAACGTTCTCCGGCAAACGGGTGCCGGCGATAAACACGCGCTTCAACTCGTCATAGTTGGCAAGCGCCTCCTTACGGGCCTCCTCGTAGACGGCGAGCACTCGGCGCACCACGTCGGGGTGATCCTTGGCAAAGGCTTCCCGCACGTTGAGGATGCCCCAGGTATTGGCCTCGGGCTTGCGGAAAAAGAGCTTGGCGCCGTCCAAGATCTCGGCCTGGGCCATCATGGGATCGAGCCCCGCCCAGGCCTCGACGTCGCCGCGAATGAGGGCGGCCTTGCCGTCGGGATGCTGCAGGAGGACGGGGGTGATATCCTTTTCGGTGAGGCCCGCCGACTGGAGCGCGCGCACCAGGAAGATGTGCGGGTCGGTGCCGCGGGTGACGGCGACGCGCTTGCCCTTCAGGTCGGCGATCTTGGTAATGCCGCTATCCTTGCCCGTCACCAGGGCGGTCCATTCGGGGCGCGAATAGACGTAAATGGACTTGATCGGGTTGCCGTTGATTTTGGCGACGAGGGCGGCTGAACCCGCGGTTGAGCCGAAGTCGATGGAGCCCGCGTTCAAGAACTCGAGCGCCTTGTTAGAGCCGAGCGTCTGCACCCAGACAACGCTAATGTTGTCCTTGGCGAACGCCTTTTCCAGCATCCCCTTATTCTTGAGGAGCATGGAGACGGGATTGTAGGTGGCCCAATCGATGCGGATCTCTTTCAAGGCGTCCGCGGCTGATACCGTCGACGTCCCAAGCGCGGCAAAGCCCGCTACCAGCATGGCGGCGAGAACCGCGCCGCGTCGCCCAACAAGCCACATGGGAATTTTTCTCCGGCTCTAGGTTTCGAAGGGTCTTCTAAGGTCTTTAGTGAAGGGGGCTGCAACAGAGCGAGGTGAGGCACGGCGCAAGGAGACGGCTCGGGTCTGAAGACACAAGTCCCTCACGCGCACGCACGTTTCCAACCTGCCGATCTTGCGGGGTTGCCGATCCTGGCGCGATTTTCCATCGCGCCGCTTGTCCACCCTATATAAGGCAAAAATTTCGCTTGTGTGCAGCGTGGTAAAGAAAAGAGGCATTTTGCGCGCGCAACGCTCTGGCCAAGCGATATTTTGCTGGACCGTGCGATGGCGCGAGACGCTATTCCGTTCCGGGCGTTCTTGAAGGTGGCGCGTTCGTAGCCGTTGGAAGAAGAGCGAGGGCCGCATAGCCCGTGCTAGCGGCAAGCCTGTTCCTCAGGCGACGACGAGGCGGCGCGCCGAGCGCCGCCAGAGCACGAGCAAGGCAACGATCAGAATTGCGTTGACCAGGTTGAAAAAGAGGCCTGTCGCGAACGCCGGGGCATAGAACCCGAAATAGTCATAGAGCCGACCCGCCAGCCAGCTCCCCGTGGCCATGCCGCTCATGCCGGTCAACAGTAGGGTGGGGATGCGCCAGCTTGCATCGCGGGCTGGAAACAGCTGGCGCACCGCGACGATGTAGGCGGGGATCAGACCGCTGAACCCCAGGCCGAAAGCGGCGGCGACGGCCAGCAGTCCCGCTTCGGTTTGCGTGATGATGAAGCCGGAGATGGCGGTGGCCTGGGCGAGCGAACCAACGAGCACGGTGGTCAGGCCGCCGATGCGGTCGGTGATCCAGCCCCAGAACTGCCGGCTCAAGAACGCGCAGACCAGAAGCAGGGTCAAAAGCGCGGGACCATGCGCGGGGGCAAAGCCCAGATCAGCGCAGAGCGCGATCAGGTGCGAGGCCGGCATGGCCATCGGCACGCAGCATAGAAAGGCGGCGCCGGCGAGAAGACCGAAGGCAAGGTTGGACGGCAGGCCCAAAACCTTGGCTGGGTTTGCCGAGCTCTTTGCCGTCTCACCGGCTTTGGCGGTCTCGGGCGCCGGCTGCAAAAACATCAGCGCGAGCGGCACCACTACGGCGGCTACGATGAGGCCATAAGTGAACATGGTCTGGCGCCAACCGTAGGCGGTGATCGCGCGCTCGAACAGTGGCGGCAGGCTTGCGCCGGCCACGTATTGGCCGCCCGACAGGAGCGCGAGCGCGGCACCCCGGCGCTGCTCGAACCAGCGCGTGATGTAGACGTAGAGCGGCGCATTGATAGCACCGTTGCCGAGCAGGCCGATCAAGAGCCCATGCCCGACGTAGAGCTGCCAAACCTCGCCGCCGGAGGATAAGCCGAGGCCGGCACCGACCATTAGGGCGCCGAAGATGACGACGGCGCGCACACCGATGCGCTCGGCGAGCCAGCCCATCCCGAGGCCCCCCACGCCGGTACCGAGCATGGCGAGCGAGGCCGCCGCCGAGGGCGTCGAGCGATAGCCGCCGAAATCGGCGGCGATGGCTTTCAGGGCGACGATGGTCACGTAAGGGGCGCCCAGCGCCATCGATAGGATCGCGAGCGAGGCCACGGTGACGGTCCAGCCTTGCCGGCTATCGACCTTAGGCGAGGCCATGGCTTCGAGCTGGTATTGCAAGTGGGGCCGCCGCTTGGTGTTTTTCTCTAAGGGGGACCGAGTTCTATCGCGCCCCGGCGGCTTGGTCTAATCTATTGGCCTGCCCAGCAACAAAGGACTTGGACCTCCTAATGTCGGATCTCCTCTCGATTGCCATCTATTCGGATGTGATCTGTCCCTGGTGCTACGTCGGCAAGCGGCGGCTCGAGGCGGCGCTCGGGACGCCGGGCATGCCCGCGGCACCGCGTTTTGCCTGGCTTCCCTTCGAGCTCAATCCCGACATGCCCGCCGAGGGGATCGAGCGCCAGGCCTACCGCGCCCAGAAATTCGGGGCGGAGCGCAGCGCCGAGCTCGATCGCAACATGCTGGAAACGGGACGCGAGCTCGGGATCGCCTTTGCCTTCGATCGCATGACGCGCACGCCCAATACGCGCTTGGCCCACCGTTTGATTTGGGAGGCGGGGTGTCACGGTCGCCAGGACGAAACCGTCGAGCGCCTGTTTCATGCCTACTTCGAGGAGGCGTGTGACATCGGCGACCCCCAAGTCTTGGCAAGCCTGGCGGCGGAAGCCGGTCTCGCCCCCGAGGTGGTCGCGAGTGCGCTCAGCGAGGCGCGAAGTCTCGACGCCGTGGTCGATCTGGAGCAGCAGGGCTACCGCATGGGCATCCAGGGCGTGCCCTTCTTTATCCTCGCCGAGAAATACGGCGTGTCGGGCGCGCAGCCGCCGGAGTTTTGGCGCGAAGCGCTGCCTCGGATCGTGGCCGAAGGCGAGGAAACGCCGGCTGAGGCCCGGGGCTGAGCTCTTCGCGCCGGTCCTGCGCCACCCACCGCCTGTTTTCCAAGCGCGCCGGTGCAACCAGGCCCGCATCGCCTGTGTGTGGCGCACGCGTCATCAAGGCAAGCGCAATCCGGGTCGCCCGCTCCAATCCTGGCGCGCGCCGTCGCACCGGCACAAAGAACCAGGTCAGCGCCGCGAGCTCGAGGGCCAGGACGACAGCCATGGACTGCGCATGCGCCTCGGCCGGGTAGTGCTCGCCCTGGGGAGGCCACTGTTGGATGATGAGCCCCATCAGGGACTGCAGGGCAAAGGCGCCACCGACGTGTAATAGGTTCAAGGCGGCGTTGGCCCGTCCCGAGACCTCGCGCGGGTAGGTGTCGGCAAGGATGGCATAGCTCAGCACGGTGGCGGCGCCGGCCGCGGCGATCGCGCCCCAGGCGAGGCTTGGGGGCAGCGGCAGCTTGAGGCAGAGGCCGAGTTGGGCGGCCATCGACAGGCCGACGACGCCCAAGAGCACGTGCTCGTTCCTGCCGCCGAGGCGGCGCACGTGGTTGGCAATGAGGCCGAGCGCCAAACCGCTGGCGCTGACGACAATCGCCATCAGGCTCAGGACCTCGACCACGCCAGCGCGTTCCAGCCCGTCGACATCCCTGAGCCACGGCGCGGCCCACAGTCCCTGCAGCGACCAGGAGGTGCCGACGCCGAGGGACGACAGCGGGGCCAGGCGCCAAAAGCGCCGGTGCCGATAGATCGCCGCCAGTGTGAGGGCGGGTGGGGCAGGCCTGAGGGGAGAGGCGCGCTGCTGCTGGTCGGGCACGAGGCCAACGATGATGAGGGCGGCCAAGGCGCTCAAGGCCCCGAGCACGGCAAAGAGGCCGCGCCAGCCCACGCTGCCGACCAGGAGTTCGGCGGGGGCGGTGGCGGTCACGGCGCCCAGGGCGCCGAGTGCGACGAACCAGCCGTTGGTGAGCGCCAGGCGCTCGGCCGGAAACCACAGCACGATCGCTTTGAACCCGCCCATCAGGGCGAGCGCAACGCCCACACCGATCAGCGCGCGTCCGGCGAGCAGGCCCAACAGCGTGTCGGCGAGGGCGAACAGGAGGGAGCCCGCGCTGGCGAGCAGGAGCAGGCCCGCCAACAGCGTGCGCGGACCGTGGCGATCGAGCAGGATGCCAAAGGGAATTTGCGCCGCGGCGAACACCAGAAAATAGACCGACGTCAAGAGCCCGAGGTCGGCGGCCGTCAGGCTCAAGTCCGCCGTCAAATCCGCGGCGATCAAGGCGTTGATGGTGCGAAAGAGATAAGACAGATAGTAGCCGGCTGCGAATGGCAACAGGACGCAGCCGATCCGGCGGGCTCCGGTCACGGGCTTCCCTCCCAGTGTTATTTAATGTGCTTGAGGTTCTGTTCCGCGTTGAAAGCGGCGGCGCCGGTCAGGCGCGGTCGTCCTGCCAGTCGCGCAGCCAAACAAGGCGGGCGATGCCGTCGGCGCCGGGCTCGAGCAAGGCCCCCCAGATGGGCTCGGGGAACGTCGGGTCGTCGAGCTTGACGCGCAGGAGGACCTTTTGCGAGCCCTCAATCCGCCGCCGCCAGGCCGCGCCGACCTCGACCGCTCCCACCATGACGCGAAAATCGGGTGTGTTGCGCCCCTCCTTGGGCGGATTGGCCAGGATCAGGACTTTGGCGTTGAGGGTGAGCGTGCCGATGGCACCGGCGTAACCATTTTCGACAGCTGAAAACGTGCCAATCACGGGCATGGCGGTCCTCCTTCACGGGTTTTTGGGATCGAGGTAGGGTTTTAAGACAATGTCCTTGTGCACGATCACGCGCAGCGGCCAGCCCGGACGCACGGTAAGGGTCGGCGCGACGTTGAGGGTGCGTTCGACGAGGCGCTGGCCCGCACGGTTGCCGGTTTGCTGCGTTGCCTGCAGCAGGGCCTTGACCAGGCTGTTGTCGGAGCCGCCCAAGCTGAGCTCGCTGCCGATACCCAGCACGGTGGCAAGCGCTACGCCCTGCAAGAGCTGGAAGGTGTGCAGATCGATGCCATCGGCGAGGCCCGCATAGCCGCTGGTATCGGTCGCCGGCAGATTGTCGATCACCACCGAGCTGCCGTCGGGCAGGATCAGGCGCTGCCAGACGACGAGGGCGCGGTCCTGGCCAAAGGCGACGACGTTGTCATAGCGTCCGAGCAGCCGAGAGCCCTGCGGGATCAGCAGGGTGCGCCCGGAGACGCTGTCATAGACGGGCTCGGTCACCTGGGCCAGGACGACCCCGGGCAGATCGGAGTTGAGGCCGCTGATCAGGCTGGCGGCGATGACCGTGCCGGCCATCAGCTGGTAGGGCGACACCGGCCGCTGCAGCGCGTGGGGATTATAGATGGCCCGCTCGGGCTCGGCCTTGAGGAAGGCAAGTTTGCGCGTGGGCTCACGCGTGCCGCCAGCATCCCCGTCTGACGTTCCCAACGTGGCCGCGCCGGCGCTCATCGGCAGGGCTGAACTAGGATTGGTCGGTTCGGTCGCCACGGTTGGTCGCGCCAGCGGCTCCGCGCGCACCGCTCCAGCCGCGGCATGGGTTTGCAGGCGGAAGAGCACGGGCGACTCGCGGGCTTGGCCGGCCAACCGGGTGGTGCTTCGGCCTCGTTCCGCGGCATCGCCCTCGTCGAGGCCTGGGCGCGCCAGGGCCAGGTTCGGCGGCGGCGGCGCCGCCTCGCCGACCGGCAAAGCCCGCACGCCAGCGTAGCTCGCCGGCAGTTTGGCCAGCGCATCCGTGATCGGTTTGTGCTCGACGGACAAAAGTTCGCGACGCTCGCCGAGGCGCAGGCTCGGAGGTTTCAGGGCGAGCAGCACCAACCCCGACAGAAAGAACAGAAGCACGGCGGCAACCCCGATCAAAACGCGCCGGTTGATGCGGGTGACGGGCTCGGGCCGGGCCCGCAACGCCAAGCTCTCCGGCGCAACCTTGCCGTCGCCGCTCGTCATCGCCGCACCTCCCGCCAGACGGCGTCGGTGCGGATGATGCGCACCACGCGCTGCGGCGCCGTACCGAGGCGGAGCTCGGCGGCGGCGAACAGGCGATCGACGATGTAGGTGGTGCCGCGCACGCGGTAGTTGACGAGTGCGCTTTGACCATCGGGGCCCAAGACGAACAGCGGCGGTGCCTCGCCCTGCGGCAGCCCTGGGGGAAAGAGAATATAGACCTTGGCCCCGTCGTCGAAGACCTGGCGCGGCTTCCAGGGTGCATCGCCCTCGAGCCGGTAACGAAAGTGCAGGGCCTCAATATTGACGCCGGTATCGGCGACCGCCCCGGCCGCGAGCGCGGCGTCGGCATGGCGTTTTTTGAGGAGGGTGAGTTCAGCCGCGGGATAGGTCCACGTCACCGAGGCCATATAGGTAGACGCCGACGCGTGCATTTCCAGGTGATAGGTGCGGCGATCCGTGGTGATGACGAGGTTGGTGTCGATGTCGGCGGCGATCGGCTTGATCAGGATATGGACGGTGGCGTCCTTGCCCTCGCCGCTGCTGGTATCGGCGACGATCCAGCGCACGGTGTCGCCGGCCGAGACGGAGACGAGCTTTTCGCCGGGCTCCAAGCCAATATCGGTCACCTGGTTGACCGCGGCGTAGAGCTGATAGAGGGCGCCGCGGGTATAGGGATAGACCTGGATGGCATTGATGTAGCCCTCCGTGCTGGGCTCGACGCGCGCGTGCCTTTGCGCGGCGGCGATTCGCTCCTTGGGCGTGCCGTCGGGCGGCCCCTTGGTTTTTTGCGCCGCTTTGGGGATGGGTTTGAGCTGACCCGGCAGCGGCAAGGGCTTGGGGACCTCGACCACTTCGATATGCGGTGGGGGCTCCGGCTCGCGCTGCGCGGCCTTGAAGGCCGGACTGTCCAGAAGCGGGATTTCCGGGACCTGGACCCGGGTGGCGCAGGCGCTGCTCGCCACGGCGAGGCTGATCGCGAGCGCAAGAGGTGGCGGCAGATCGCGCGCGCTCATTTTGGCTCTCATTTTAGCTCTCCGGCGGTGGCGACGTCCTGCGACCAGTTGAAGGCGTGCACGTAGATGCCGAGCGGGTTTTTGCGCACCTGCTCGACGGTGCGGGGCGGCGAAAGGAGGATGGAAAAGAGGCCGGTGAGACGGCGCGTCTCTTTGAGGGCGCCGCCGTCGAACTGGCGTTCGAGCCAGCGCACCTGGAAGGAGCTTTCCGAAGCGCGCACGACGCTTGCGACCTCGACGGCCACGGTTTCGCGGCCGATGCGCTGAAAGGGATCGTTCTCGCGCGCGTATTCGTTGAGGCTGACCGCGGCACGGTCGCTGACAAAGTCGTAGGCTTTGAGCCAGTTCTGGCGCACGACCACGGGATCAAGGGAGAGCGAGCGCACGTGGTCGACAAAGCGCGCCAGATGAAAGGCGATTTGCGCATCGCTGGGCTTGTAGGTTTCTGCGGCCGGTCCCACGGCGCGCGCGCTTCCCTGTGCGTCGACCTCGACGATGTAGGGGGTGGCGGCGCCGGAGCGCGCGAACCAGGAGAGGATCAGGCCCAACAGCAGGGCGAGCGCCAGCGAGCCGAGCGCCACCAGACGCCAGTTGTGGGCCTGCACGCGGGCGCTGCCGATGCGGTCATCCCAGACCTGGGCTGCCCTTTGATAGGGCGTGACGGGCGCTGGGGTGTCGCCATAGCGCAAGCTTGCACGTTTGAAGGTCATGGAGAGCCTCCTCCCTAGCTCTTGTCCTTAAGATCGGGGGCCGAGCCGCCGGCGGGACGATCGCCCTCGCGCAGGGCCTGCGCCGCGAGCAGAGCCGCCTGCGTCGTGCGCTGCCGGCGCGCCAGGGACTGGGCCCATGCCGGGGGCGCGTTGGCGGGTGCGCCGCCAGCGGGCGGCATCGGTGTGGGCGGGGCGCCGCCTTCGCCTGGCGGCGCCGCATCGCGATAGCCCTGAGCCGCCCCCTCGCGGTAGGCATCGCGCAGGGGTTGGGATGCCGAGGTGAGCGCGCGCGTGGCCGGTGCCGTCAGTGCCGTGCGGGCGACCCCGCGCGCGCCGCCGATCTCTGCGGCCGCGCCAAGGCGACCGGTAATGGCGGCGGCCGTCGTGAGGCTGCCGCCCGCGGCCCGGCCAGCGAGCCGTGTCGCGCTCGCCGTCAGCAGGCCGCCGGCCACGGCGGTGCCGCCGAGTGCGGCGGTGGTGGCAACGGCCGACCCGGCGCCGAGCTGCGGCGCCCCGGAAATCAGCCCGGCGGCGAGGGCCGGCACGAACACCGCCAGGCCGAACACGGCGATGGCGCCGAGCATGGTGGCGGCCGCTTGGGCCAAAGTGATCTCGCCGGCGGGGCGGATCAGCGTACCGAACAGCGAGGCGCCGATGCCGACGACGATCGCCAGCACCATCAGCTTGAGGCCTGATGATATGACGTTGGCCAGCACGCGCTCGGTCAGAAAGGCCGTGTGGCCGAAGAGGGCAAAGGGCACCAGCACGAAGCCCGCCAGCACGGTCAGCTTGAATTCGATGATGCTGATGAAGAGCTGCACGGACAGCACGAAAAAGGCGAGGAGCACGATCAGCCAGGCCAGCAGCAGGACGGTGATGGTGACGAAGTTGGCGAAAAACGCCGTGAGACCTGTGAGCTCGCCGGCGGCCTCGAGCAGCGGCCGCGCCGCGGCAAAGCCGGTCGAGGCCACGAAGCCGGGGCGCATGAGATCGCTGGCACTGAGGGTGGCGCCGCTGGCCTTGAGACCGAGGCCGGCGAAGGAGGCAAAGACAATGTCGGCAAGGCTTTTGAAGTTGCCGATCAGGAGCGCAAAGAAGCCGACGTAAAGGACTTTGCGGATCAGTTGAGCGACGACCTGATCCTCGGCGGTGAGCGCCCAGAACAAGCCGGCCAAGGTGATGTCGATGGCAACCAGCGTGCTGGTCAGGAAGGCGACGTCTGTGGCAATCAGGCCAAAGCCCGAGTCGATGTAGCGACTGAAGGTGTCGGTGAAGCGGTCGATGATGGCAAGGTCGTCCATGGCTCATCCCGTGGCGGTAAAATCTCCGCGCGCGGCGCGGTGGGCACCCGCGCCGATGCTGTCGTCTCGTTTTGTCGTCTCAGCTCCCTCGCGCTGCCCCTAGCGCTTGGTGGCGACGCGTGTGGCCTCGCCCAAGAAGGTCTTAAAGCGCTGGCGCCCCTCCGCCTCGCTGGCGAGGTCGCGCGCTGCTTTGAGCGTCTCGGCACGCTGCTGCGTTGCGAGCAGGCTTTGCAGGCTGAGCGCCTGCTTGATGCCGAGCGCTGACAGTTCATTGCCGGCCTGCGCCGCCTCCAGGGCGCCGTTGGCGGCTCGTGAGCGGTCCATGGCGTCGCGCAGCAGGGTTCCGTCGGCAGCGACACCGTCACCGATCTCCCCTTGCAGCCGTGCGGCGCGCTCGAGGCTGGCGTATTCCTCCGCCCAGCGCTGCCGTGCCGCGCTGAGCCGGGCATCGCCGGACAGGCTCGGCGATGGTGAGGGCGGGAAGAGGCGGGCGTAACTCGCTTCCGTGCTCTTGAGGCTGAGGGCGATGGCGTTGCCCTGCTGCAGGTGGGCGTTGATGGCGCTGAGCGTGCGCTGCAGGTCCGGGCTGATGCTCCCCTTGAGTGCTAACAGGTTCTGCTCCATGCGCGCCAGCATTTGGGCCTCGCCCTGCAGCTGGCGCACTTGATTGTTGATCTGTTGCAAGGCGCGCGCCGCCGAGAGCAGATTGGCCTGTTGGTTGGCGGGGTCGAATACGGTGAGCTGGGCGCCTGCCGGCAGCGCCGAGCAGCCAAGCATTAAGGCCGTCACCGATAGGAACAGCGAGGCCCGTTGCATCTGGTGGAGTGCGTTAGTCAGGATCGCCTCCTCTTGCTTGGGACGGCCACGATGCGAAACGGCGACAGGCGTTCGGGCAGCGGCGGTCCGCCGGGAAGGCCGGGCAGCGTCTCTCCCTGGCGTGCAGGTCGGCTTGGCACAGGCGTTGTCGCAGGTGATGGTTCGACGGTGACAGGCGGGCTGTCAGCGGCTTCGCGCACGGCGGGTTCCTCTACGGGTGTCGCCACAGGTCGAGCGTCGACGGTGACATCAGGAGGGCTGTCGGCGGCTTCGGGCATGGCAGCCGACGTAGGTGCCGATTGGTCGGGCGTCGCCGCGAGTGCCGGCTCGTTGGCGCGAGGGGTGTTGTCCGCCGCGTCGCGCTCTGCACACGGTGCCGGCAGCGTCGGCTGCGGCCAGCGGTCCAGCAGGTCGGCCGCCCATCCCAGCCCCTTGGCGCTGAGAAACCGTGCGGCGAAGCTTCCCCTCTCTGTGTCGCCGAGGCAGCGATCGATCAGGCGCTGGTCCTGGGGCGCGGATGCCCCGCACAAGGCGAGCGCAATCGGGCCCAAGCCGAGCTCGAACAGCCGATTGCCGCGGGCGGTCTGGGCATAGTAGTGGCACTTGGGTGCGGCGAGGCTCAAAATTTCGATTTGCCGGTCGTTGAGGCCGAAGCGCGCGTAGATGCTGCGCGCCTGGGGCTCACGTGCGCGTTCATTGGGCAAGAAGATCCGGGTTGGGCAGCTTTCGATCAGGGCTGGGGCGATGCTCGAGCGTTCGATGTCGGCCAGCGACTGGGTGGCGAACACCACCGCGACGTTCTTTTTGCGCAGCGTCTTGAGCCACTCGCGGATGCGGGCGGCAAACAGGGGGTCATCGAGGAAGGTCCAGGCTTCGTCGAGGACGAGCAACGTCGGGCGTCCGTCGAAGCGCGCCTCGAGCCGGTGGAAGAGGTAGGTGAGGACCGGCGCGATCAGCGCCTTGTGGCCCATGAGCTCTTCCATTTCGATATGCAAGGCATCGCTGCCGGCGATCCGTTCGGCCGCGCCATCGAGAAGGCGGCCATAGGCGCCTTCGAGCGTGTAGGGGCTCAAGGCGGCCACCAGCGCGTTCGACTGGATGAGGACGGCGAGGCCCGTCAGCGTGCGTTCCTCGGGCGGTGCGCTGGCGAGGCTCTTCAAGGCCGTCCAGACCGTGTCCTTGACATCGGGCGTGACGCGCACGCCTTCGGCGGCAATCAGCGCCGTGATCCATTGCAGGGCAAACGCCATTTCGTCTGGGGCATCGATGCGGGCGAGGGGCTGCAAGGCGAGGCTCCCCTGCACGCCTAAGACAATGCTCTCACCACCGACGGCCAGCGTTGCCGCGCGCAACGAGCGCCCCCGATCAAACAAAATGACCTGCGCGCCGATGTAGCGGCGAAATTGCAGGGCGATCAGTGCGAGCAGCACGGACTTACCCGCTCCCGTTGGGCCGAGCACCAAGCTGTGGCCCACGTCGTCGACGTGAAGATCGAGGCGGAAGGGTGTGCTGCCGCGCGTTTCCGTCATCATTAAGGGGGGTGCATTAAGATGCCGGTTCGCGTGCGGGCCCGCCCACACGGCCGAGACCGGCATCATGTGCGCGAGATTGAGGGTGTGCACGATGGGCTGGCGCACATTGGCGTAAGGGTTACCGGGCAGGCTGCCGAGCCAGGCCTCCACCGCATTCAAGGTCTCGCGGATCGTCACAAAGCCGCGCCCGTTGATGATGCGCTCGATCGCCAGCACTTTCTCACCGGCGACTTTGGCGTCGGCATCGCCGACGATCACGGTGGTGGTGAGAAAGCCAAAGGCGACGTCGTCTCCTCCCAGCTCCTGCAGCGCGGCATCGGCGTCGGCGGCCTTGTTGTCGGCATCGGAGTCAACGAGCGCCGTCTCGCGGTTGAACATCACCTCGCGCAGGATCATGGCCACCGACTTGCGCTTGGCGAACCACTGCCGGCGCAAGCGTGCGAGTTGGCGCGTGGCCTCGGTCTTGGGAATCGCGATCCAACGCGTCACCCAGCGGTAGGCAAAGCCTAAATCGTTGAGCGCGTCGAGCAGGCCGGGGGTGGTGGTATTGGGAAAGCCCAGCAAGGTCAGGGCACGCAAGTGCTGGCTGCCGAGTTTGGGTTCGACGCCACCCAAGAGCGGCGTATCGGTCAGAAGGGCGTCGAGGTGCGTCGGGGTGGCCGGGACGGCGATGGCGTGGCGCTTGTCCGAGATGGTGCCGTGCAGGTAGGTGAGCGTCTCGGCGTCGGCCAACGCGTGCACCTCGGGCAGGATGGCGGCCAGGAGATTGAGCGCGCGCTCGGTTTCGGTGACGAAGTGGGCGAGTTGCGCCTGCGGCTCTGCGGCGTTGGCAGCCGTCGTGCTGCGTTCATAGAGGAAGCGCTCCGCGCGTCCCTCGTGCTCGGGTGGCGGCAGATAGAGAAAGGTCAGGAAATAGCGGCTTTCGTGGTGGGCGCCGTCGGCGCTGAAGATGGCGTAGCGCTCCTGATCGACGAGCCACGCCGCCGCATCGGTGAAGCGGGCACTGGGGTAGTGATTGGCCGGAACGCGTTCGGCTTCGAAGAACAGCGCCCAGCCCGCACCGAAGCGCTTCAACACATTATTGAGGCGGGCGCTGACGGAGACAAGTTCGGCTTCGGTTGAACTGTCGAGGTCCGGGCCACGGTAGCTGAGCGTGCGCTGGAACGAGCCATCCTTATTCAGGACGATGCCGGGTCCCACCAGACAGGCCCAGGGCAGGTAGTCACAGAGGCTCTGAGCTTTGCGCCGGTATTCCGCCAGGTTCAGCATGTGAGCGCACCCTTATGGCGGGCGTGCCGGGAGAGCACGGTCAGGAACGCCGGGTCCTTGCGCGTGACCCACACGGCGATCGTGTGCCCGAGGAGCCAGATCAGGGCGCCGGCGAGCCAGACCCGTAAGCCCAGCCCGATGGCGGCGGCGAGCGTGCCGTTAAGGATGGCGAAACTGCGCGGGGCCCCGGCAATCAGGATGGGTTCGGTCAAGGCCCGATGCAGGGCGACTTCGAAGCCTGGCAGTGTCGAGGGTTGATCAGGCATGGGTGTCGCCTCAGTTGATCAGGGCGCCGCCGGCAAAGGAAAAGAACGACAAAAAGAACGACGTGGCGGCGAAGGCGATGGAAAGGCCGAAGACGATCTGGACCAGTCGTCTGAGTCCTCCGCCCATGTCGCCGAACGCCAGGCTGAGGCCGGTCATGATGATGGTGACGACGGCGATCACCTTGGCGACCGGGCCTTCGATGGAGTCGAGAATGCGCTGCAGGGGTGCTTCCCACGGCATGCCGGACCCCGCGGCACTGGCCGCTTCGGCGACGATGACCGTCAGCACGCCTGCGGCCCAGCCGGCGAGGCTGGCATTGCGGAGAATGGCGGGCATGGGATTGGCTGGCATACCCGGGCTCCGTCAGAGGATGTTGAGCGTGGCAGCCGCAAGCGGCTGCAAGACATAGTGGCCGTCAGGATCGAGGCTTCTCACTTCGAGGATGGTGTCGAGGCGGCGCTGGGCACCGCGCCCCCGCAGAAAGACCACAATGTCGATGGCCTCGGCGATGAGCGCGCGCGGCACGGTGACGACGGCCTCCTGCACGAGCTGCTCCAGGCGCGTGAGGCCGGCGTGCGCCGAATTGGCGTGCACGGTGGTGATGCCGCCGGGGTGCCCGGTGTTCCAGGCCTTCAGCATGTCGAGGGCTTCGGGGCCGCGCACCTCCCCGACGACGATGCGGTCGGGTCTTAAGCGCAGCGTGGAGCGGACCAGGTCGGCGAGGCTGGCCACCCCGGGCTTGGTGCGCAGCGCCAGGCAATCGGCCGCGGCACACTTGAGTTCGCGGGTGTCTTCGAGAATGACCACGCGCTCGTCGAGTTCGGCCACTTCGGCCAATAGCGCATTGACGAGGGTGGTTTTCCCAGAGGAGGTGCCGCCGACCACTAGGATGTTCTTGCGGTCACGCACGGCGAGCGCCAGCACCGCGGCCTGGCGTAGAGACATGATGCCACCGGCGATATAGTCGCTCAGGCGATAGAGCGCCTCGGCCGGTTTGCGCACGGCGAAGCAGGGCGCCGTCGCAACCGGGGGCATGATACCTTCGAAACGCTCGCCGGTCTCGGGCAGTTCGGCCGAGACGATGGGTGTGTGCTCGGTGACCTCACGGCGCACGTGCGCGGCCACCATGCGCACAATGCGTTCGGCCTCCGCGGCACCAATGCGTTCACCGCTGTCGCGGCGGCCGAGGGCGGCGCGGTCGATCCACAGGCGCCCATCGGGATTGACCATCACCTCGAGCACCGTCGGATCGGCCAGGGCAGCGGCGATGCTCGGGCCGAAAGCGGTGCGCAGCATTTGCCGGCGGCGCGCTTCAGCTTCCTCGGCTGCGGCGGTGGCAAAGACCTCAGGCATGCTCTTCTCCTGCGGGAGTAACAGCTGCGGGCTCGGTTTTCTCAGCCGGGCGAGGCTCGCTCGCATAGTTCGGCGTTGTGAACTGATCCGGCTCATGCCTGCTGAGGCTTGCCAGCACCTCCGTCGCCAAGCGCCGATCGCCACTCAGCCGGCGGGCGATCTCGTCAACGAACACGTCAAAACGCTTGCGACCCAACAGCCGGGCAGGCTCCTGCTCGCTCTCGGGGAGCGGCGGGGTGATGGTGAGGAAGTAGCGCACGAACAGGGCGACCGTTTCGCCTGTTATGGCGAGGTCGCGGTCGATGCGCGTGATGGTCCTGTTGAGCTGATCTAAGCGAGCCGCCAAGGTATCCTCGACGCCAGGCATGGCTTGAGGCTCGAGCGCCAATTTGAGCGCCTCTTCGATCAGGGCTGACTTGCCACAGTGGCGCCCGGCGGCCAAACTCTCGAGCTTCCTGGCGAGCGTGCGCGACAGGCTGACGTTGTAGCGTTTTCTGCTCATTTAAATGCCGAGTCCCCGGAACTGTGAGGTTCGCTCATCCTTCTCGAGCTCCGATGCTGAGGAGCTCTCGACGCTGGGCTCGATGCTGCCGAGCCCTGCCAACAGTGGTAGGTCGCTCAAGGGGCGCTTGGCTTTGCTGCGCTCCGGGCGCTCGCGGTCGCGCAGCTCGGGCAACGGCCCGGCATCGTCCGCTTGCGGGTCTGTCGCAGGCTTGCCGAGCCGCGGGTCGGGGCTACGCGCGGGACCCGACCAGTCGTGCGCGCGTGCCGGCGGGGCGTCGGCGTAAGGCCGCAAACCAAGGGCGGGCGGCGGCAGGCGGCGCGCCCGGAAGTTATGGTCGGTGTAGTACTTGAGCTTGCCGGCGCGGATCGGCGGCAGGCCGGAAACGAGGACGAGGGCATCGTCGGATTTCAGTTGCAGGATCTCGCCGACGGTCAGAAGCGCGCGGGGTGTTTCCTGTTCCGACACCGAGGTGTGCGACAGCCAGGCGGCAAGGCGACGACCGGAAAGGTTCTTGAGCGCGCGCAGTTCGGTCGCCGTTCCCAAGGTATCGGACAGCCGCTTGGCCGTGCGTTCATCGTTTGGGGCGAAGGCGATGCGCACGTGGCAATTGTCGAGAATGGCCTGGTATGGCCCATAGGCCTTATCGATCTGGTTAAGCGACTGCGCGACGAGAACGGTGCGCACGCCATAGCCCGCGAGGAACGCGAGCGAGGATTCGAAGAACTCGAGCCGACCGAGTGCGGGAAACTCATCGATCATCAACAAGAGCTGCCGGCGCCGCGTTTCGCTGGGCACAGCTGACTCGGTGAGCTGGCGGACGATCTGATTGAGTAGCAAACGCACCAGTGGTTTGGTGCGCGAGATGTCGGATGGCGGCACGACCAGGTAGAGGGAGACCGGGCGCTCAGTCCCCATTAGGTCGGCGATGCGCCAATCGGACGTGGCAGTATTGGCGCCAATAATGGGATCGCGGTAGAGCGACAGGAAGCTGAGCGCGGTCGAGACCACGCCGGAGCGCTCATTTTCCGACTTGTTGAGTAATTCGCGGGCGACAGAGGCCACCACCGGGTGTGCCATGGGTAGGCTATCGCTGCCGACGTGGTTGGTCGCCAGCATGACGTGCAGCGTGCGCAGAACCGAGCGCGCCGGGTCGGCCAGCAACGAGGCCACGCGGGAGAGCGTCTTTTCCGCTTCGGCGTAGAGGACGTGCAGGATGGCGCCGGTCAGGAGCGCGTGCGCGGCCTTGTCCCAGTGGTCGCGGCGGTCGCGGGCGCCTTCGGGATCGACCAGGATGTCGGCGATGTTTTGCACATCGCGCACCTCGTGGGCTCCTTTGCGCACTTCCAGCAGCGGATTGAAGCGGGCGGAGCGCGCATTGGTGGGGTCGAACAGGAGGCAGTGCGAGAAGCGCGCGCGCCAGCCGGCGGTCAACGCCCAGTTCTCGCCCTTGATGTCGTGAATGACCGCTGACTGCGTCCAGCTCAACAGGGTGGGGAGCACCACGCCCACACCCTTGCCTGATCGTGTCGGCGCGATGAGGAGCACGTGCTCGGAGCCATCGTGGCGCAGGTAGCGGCCGTTAAAGAGGCCGAGGATCACGCCGTCACTGGCGAAGAGCTTTGCGCGCCTGATGTCGCCGGTATCCGCCCAGCGGGCCGATCCATAGGTCGTGGCAGCTTGCCTATGGCTGGCCCGCCAGGCGGCTCCCCCCAAGCCGATGCCGGCGCCGGCGATGCCGCCGAAAGCGGCGAGCAGGCCCGGCGGGGTAAAAATGTCGGGCGCCGCTTGCCCAAAGGCGATCCACCAGGAGAACAATTTCCAGGGCGCATAAATCTTCAGCCCGAGAACCTCGATCCAAGCGGGGCCGAGCGCGGGCTGAAAGTTGAGGCTGGTGGCAGCCCACTCGGTCGCAGCCCACAGGCATGAGAATGGTGCCAGTGCCGCGAGGCTGACGTGCAAGAAGCGGGTTCCGAGTAGGGCCAAGGGGTGCGTCCGATCGGGCTAGGCGAGAAAGGGATGCCGCGCAGCTTGACCGCAGGGGTGCCGATATTGAATAGGGAAAGCCGGGAAAAACCGGGAAGCTGCGGGTAGTGCGAGGAAATCCCGGGAAGACCATGCGACGCGCACTTGTATGCATCGCGTTCGACAGCAAGCGGACGGCTCAAGCACGCGATACCAGCAGAGCACCTCTCGCAGGTGACTCGCAGGCAAGTTAAAAACGTTGGTGCCGACCCCTGAGATTGTTGAGATGACGCAGCACCTTGTTTGATGTTGGCCCAGCAGGGGCCCTTTTTAGGATTTCGGGGAACCTGCTCTTTCGCGCTGGCCTCAGGTACGCCCAGGTCTCGCGTCAGGAGACTGCAGGCGCGCGTCGTTGGGGGTTGAGGTCGACGCGCCGACTCCACTCCAGATGGTGCAAGACTCGATTTGCCGTAGGGATCGTTCCTTGCCGATGTGGCTTTCGGCGCCTTGGTCCCGACTGGAGCGCTGAAGCTGGGGCCGCTGATGGAGTAAGCGAGCCCGTACGAACTGATGGATTTTATCGCGGTTGGCGAGGAGCTCCTGCTGCAGGGCGGGGAGCATCTCTATCGCGTCGTCCATCTGTCCCGCGTCGACGTGGGCTACGAGAATCTGCAATTTGGTCATCGCCACGCATCCCGATAGCCAAGATCGCAAACAACTTGATTGCCGCGCGGTCTGGTCCCAATCGGACACGCCTCACCCGCAACGCGTGGTTCAGCGAGCGCCGCATACTCAAGACCGAGCGGAATATCGCGGCGTCCTCGCCAAAGGGTTCGGCCTGAAATTGTCTGATCACGATGTGCTGACGGCGCTGACTCCCACGCTGAAGAGCACGTGAGCGCTCGTCCGCGCTGCATTTACAGGCAAGATAAAAAGCCTGGCCTCACTCCCGGGAATTGTCGAGGCGCCGCGGAGGTTTGGCGAGTGCCAAGGGGCTGGCAGCCCTGATGGGCGGGCGGGCCCGCCCGCGGACTTTAAGCGTCCTCGGGCGGTCGGGCTCTATCGCGCTTGCGCGCGACCGAGCCGCCGGCCGGAGAACGGCTCGGCGTCTCGGCCCCTAACGGGGTCACGATCCCTCCCGCGCGTCGCGGCACCGGCGAGGCCCGATCAGGCCCGCCTCGGCGCCCGCGGGAAGCGTGTCGCAGCGCGTCCCGGGCCTCGTCCAGCCGGGAAATCCGCCGGCAGCACGCGCGTGGGCATCGCTGCTAACTCGGCGCTCGAGGAGATCCGAGTGCGCCAGCGGCCCTTGCCTTTGCCGGCAGAGCCATTCCCCGCCGAAGCTCGTGCGACGATGCGTCCGTCGGCGCCTTAGCGGCAAGCCGGCAAAAGCCGGCTCCTCCACTGGCGTTCCGGCCCGTCTCCGCGTTGCTGCGACGGGTGCCTCAGGCGCCGCCGGCCGCTCATTCGCGCACGCCGGCGGGGAATAGGCCCGCGCCGGCAGCCAAAAGGAGATATGCCATGGCTACCATCGGATCAGTCACGAAGCGCGAGGATGGCCGCTATGAGGGCGAGCTCAAGACGCTCTCCTTACGGACCGAGGTCAGCATTATTCCGGTGACCGACAAGGTCTCGCCGGGACAGCCGGACTACCGCGTCATCGCGCAGGGCATCGAGATCGGTGCCGGCTGGGTGCGTCGCGGCCAGACGTCGGGTCGCGACTACGTCTCGCTTTCGATCGCCGCACCGGAGTTTGGGGCCAAGACGCTCTACGCCAACCTTGGCCGCGCCGCCGGCAACGCCGATCCTGACGTGTACGCGCTGATCTGGAGCCCGCAGGACTAGGCCTCGAGCCGCTTCGCCCCCGCGCCGACCTGGTGCGGGGGCATTCTCCCAGCAGCACGCCGGGGGCACGTTACCGAGCCATGCGCTCCTGCGCAGTGCGCACCAGAGACAGGCCCATCCTCGCGCGTCATTGCAAGCATTCGCTGGGAGTGCCCACGCCTGATCAGAACATTCCGCCCACCAAACCAGGGACACCCTGCGCGGACGTTCAGGGTCACTTGAAGCAAGGCAGAGGCATGTTTTCAGGCGCCTTTGGGAGATCAAGATAACGGACTACACCTTCGTCTCTCTAAGCCGCGCCGAGCGCGACGTGTCGCGGCACCAAAAACACTTGGCGGTACAGAAATAAAAAATGCGCTTTGGCGATCAATGCTCTTCTTGACACCGTCTTGAGACAGCCTTGATCCCGCAGGGGCTGATTACATCTCCTCAGTGATCAGCGAGTGGGAGCCACGCCATGAGTCGAGACAGCTTCGAGTCCAAGATTGGTCGCGCCCGAAATGCCAAAGGAGACCGCACGAGCACCTATACGGAGCAAGTGATGTTCCGGTTCTCCAGGGGTGGCCACAGGCGCGCGAGATTGGGTTGGATTCCCTTGACCGCAACATTCAATCGAGGTCTAGCTCCTGGCATTCGCGCGGCGGCTAACCTGATAGCGCCCGACGGGCGCCGGGTCATCGTCGGCGCGCGCTACACGCGGGTCGCCGGCCACCTCAGAGCCTGCCGCGTCCATCTTGACTACATCGTGCGTGACGGCGTCAGCCGCGATGGTAAAGCTGGGCATGCCTACGATGCGACCAGCGATGACGCGGCCATTAAGCCGTTTCTTGAACGCTCGCGCCTCGACCGGCATCAATTTCGCGTGCTGGTTTCGCCCGAAGACGGGGCGCGCCTGCTGGACCTCAGATCATTTATCCGCAACCTGATGGCGCAGGTGGCGTATGACCTCGGCAGCCAGCTCGATTGGATCGCCGCCAATCATTTCAACACCGGATATCCTCACACGCACATCGTCATTCGTGGCCGCGATGATAGGGGTGAAGACCTTGTGATTGCGCGCGATTACTTCAAGTATGGTATCCGCGCGCGGGCACGCGCGCTGGTCAGCTTCGAACTCGGGCCAGAGGGTGACCTCGAGCGAATGCAGAAGCTGGTCAACGAAGTCGTGCAGGAACGCTTCACGCTGCTCGATCGCTCGCTACTGGCTCACGCCAAGGACGGCGTTTTGCCCGTCGCGTCCATGGCGGACGCCGACCCCAGCGGGCAGACGTTGCGGATTGGGCGCCTCAAAACATTGCAGCGCTTGGGTCTGGCGGCGGAACGACGTCCCGGCGTTTGGGTTCTGGGGTCTCATCTCGAAACCCGGTTGCGCCAGCTCGGTGACCGCGGCGACAAGTTCAAGATGATGCAGCGGGCGCTGAAAGAGGTCGGTATCGATCGGGGTGCTGCTGCGCTGGCGCTATTCGAGCGCGGCCCGCGTAAAGCGCCGCTCATTGGCAAGGTCGTCGGCGTTGGATCGACCGATGAAATCAGTGACCGGACCTGGGTGGTGATCGACGCCGCCGATGGACGCATACACTATGCCGAGTTGGGTCGTCTGGACCCCGTTGATAGGCCACGCCAGGGAAACCTCGTCTTCCTGGGCGCGTCGGCGCGCGGCGACAAACCATCGGCTGCCCCGAAGCTACAAGTGCTCTCCCCGATCGATATCCAACAGCAGAGCAGCTACGAAGGACCGACCTGGATTGATCAGGTCCTCATCGCCGATGGGCAGCCGGACACCGCCTCCACCGGCTTTGGCGCCGAGTTCGCAAAGGCCTTTGCCGCTCGCGTCAAGTGGCTGAGCCAACGTCAGCTGATGCGCCCGAACGAGAGGACGGGCGAGCTCGCGCCCAAGCCCGATATGATGCGCACGCTGCGCCAGCTTGAGACGGACCGGTTGGTGATGAACTTGGCGCGCGAACTCGGCGCGAGCTACGTCCCACGCGAGGGCGACGGGCGCATCAGCGGCATCTACGAGCGCGCCATCGATACGCCCACGGGACGGCGCGCGCTCATCCGGCGCGAGGACACCTTTACGCTTGCGCCGTGGAAACCAGGACTCGAGCCGCTGCGCGGACAAGCGGTGATCGGCTGGGTCGGGCGCAGTCGTATCACCTGGGCTCCAGATCGAGGCCGCACCCTGCCGGAGAGGTAAGGCCGGCCAATGTAGGGCGATGCCCATCGGCAGGGTCTGGAACATAACGAGAACATAGGCTAGACTCCAGGCAAATGGCGTTCCCCGGAAGCATGTCCGGGGGCTTACAGAGGAGCAAAGCGATGGTCAGGCCAGCCATCGATCTGGTCCGCGTCGGCTCCGCTCGCCGCGCTCAGCGCGGGACCGGGGCACTAGCGGGTAAAGCTCGGCCGTTTAAGGCGTCAAACCCGCAACGAGGCACCGCGCCAATGACATGGCCAGCGGCAAGGCGCCTCGGCGCGAGCGAGCTTGCGCAGCGCTTAGCGCAAAACGCCGAAGCGGTCTGTCGGCTCTATCTCTCCAATGGCCACCGCTGCGGTTCCTATTGGCGCGTCGGAGATGTCGCCAATACGCCGGGGCGAAGCCTCTACGTGTGTCTGAGCGGTCCTCGTGCCGGCAGGTGGTCAGATGCAGCGACCGGCGAGCATGGTGACCTGCTCGATCTCATCGCCGCGACGCGGACGCTGCCGAGCCTTGGGCACGCACTCACCGAGGCGCGGC
>Ga0081455_10001275_pt1 | contig 31421 bp, 29 predicted proteins | sample TabmetS3T2R1_FD_70207 | JGI IMG/M metagenome (GOLD analysis project Ga0081455, IMG submission 70207) | Tabebuia heterophylla rhizosphere microbial communities from the University of Puerto Rico - S3T2R1 | ecosystem: Host-associated > Plants > Roots > Rhizosphere ... | reverse complement strand
AGGTGGATATGCTGCTGCACGCGCCGCACGTCTCGTTCGCCGATCTCGTGATGGCCGATCGCGACCTCGAGGCCCTGGTTGTGCGAGGCCGCCGATCCGCCACTCACGCCGACGATGACCTCGCGCACATGCTCGCCGCACATCTCCTCCGCCGTCGAGACCGCCGAGGAGATGGCGCGGGTGGCGGCCTCCATGTCGACGATATTGCCCGAGCGCATGCCTTGCGAAGGCTGGTGTCCGATGCCAACCACGCGCAAGCCCTGACCATCGACGCGCGCCACGAAGCACACGACCTTGCTGGTACCGATATCGAGCGCCGCAATCACACCGTTCCTTGTCTTCGCCACGTTGTCCCCCGTCGCTTACGCATACTCTGACGATGATCGATCCTCACACCGGTCCGCCCTCACGCCGGCCCCGACGTCGGCTCGCCCGAGCTGCGTCGCTTGAGATAGAGCTTATCCGGCAACCTGAGATCAACAATGCCAAACTCGCGCGACAGCAGTTTGTACTGTGCATCAAGCTTGGCAAGCTGCTTCAGGGCAGCCACCGCATCTTCTTCGGGCAACCAGATCTCCACGCCATTGTTGAGGACGAGATTCCACCGCCGCTGGCCGACCCACACCGCAGCGCGAAGCTGGCGCACGACCTCGGGTTCATAGGCCAGCAGCAACAGCAGCTCGCCGACATGCTCCGGCGCGCCCGCGCCGCCCAGCAACAACAACGTCTCTGCACCCGGCGGCATGCGGCTGGCACGCACGGTACGACCGTCTCGATCGATCAGCGTGTATTCCGCGCCGTTCTGCCAGATGGCGACCGCGCGGCGTTCCTTCAGGGTCACATAAAGCGTGTCAGGCAGGCGGCGCTCGACCGTGGCGCTCGCCACCCAGTCGATGGCCTCCAACCTTTGGCGCGCCGCCTGCAGGTCGACGCCCAGCAGCGAATCCCCGGCTTTCACGTCGAGAGCCGCCAGGATGGCGCTCTTCTCGACATAGTCGCGGCCCTCGACCGTGACGTCGGCCAGCTTGAAGGGCGTGACGGCGGCAATGACGCTGTGCGAGATCGCATCAAAGCGAGCACGCGCCTCGACCAGCCAGCCCTCGCGCCAGGCCCACCAGCCGGCGCCGCCACCACCGCCCAGCAGCAGGACGACGACCCCCAGCAGCAGGGGCTGCCGCCACAGCGGCCGACCGGCCTTGCGCACAAGCCCGCGTTTCTTGCGCCGGTCGTAGTCGCGCTTGGGCGCCGCCGCCTTCTTGGCTGGCGCGCTCATGCCGGCCGCCTCGCGTGGTCGATCATCCAGGTCATCAGCTCGGGCCAGGAGATGCCCGCCCATTTGGCCTGCTCGGGGGCCAGCGACAGCGGCGTCATGCCGGGCTGGGTGTTGATTTCGAGCACGAACAGCCCCGAGGTTCCGGGCTGGGAATCGTCCCAGCGCAAGTCGGTGCGGCTGAGGCCGTTGCAGCCGAGCGCCTCGTGAACGGTAAGCGCCCATTGCTTGGCGAGGTCGTAGACGTCGGCCGGAATCGGCGCCGGCACCAAGTGCTCGGTGACGCCCTCGGTGTACTTGGCCTCGTAGTCGTAAAAGCGCGTACGGGGGCGCAGCTCGGTGACGGCCACGGCATGATCGTCCATCACCGCGACAGTCAGCTCCCGGCCAGGCACGAATTTCTCCACCAGCACCCTGTCGCCGTAGGCCGCCTCTCCTTCCTCGACCGCTGCGAGGTTGTCGCCCTCGCGCACGATATAGACGCCCACGCTCGAGCCCTGATCGATCGGCTTCACGACATACGGCCGGCTCATGGGATCGCCCCAGGCGAGCGAGCGGCGTTCGACCACCTTGCCTTCGGCGACGCGCAGGCCGAGCGAGGTGAAGACATGGCGTGCCATCGGCTTGTCCATGGCCAGCGCCGAGGCCAGCACGCCGGAATGGGTGTAGGGCACCGCCAGGATCTCAAGCACACCCTGGATGCAGCCATCCTCGCCGTACCGGCCGTGCAACGCATTGAACACGACGTCGGGTCCGCCACCGCCGAGTGGCCTCAGGAACTCGATCAACGCGCGCAGGTCGCGCTTGACGTCGTACTCGATGACCTCGTGGCCGCCTTCGCGCAGTCCCTGGGCGCAGGCTTTGCCGCTCACCAGCGAGACCTCGCGTTCGGGCGACCAGCCGCCCATGAGGACCGCGACCTTGCGAGTCATGGGGCTACTCCAATGCGGCGTATCTCCCACTCCAATTGGATTCCGGTCTGGTCCAGGACTCGCCGTCGCACTTCCTCGCCCAAGGCCTCGACATCGGACGCCGTGGCACCGCCAAGGTTGATCAGGAAGTTGCAATGCTTTTCCGAGACCTGGGCATCGCCGATGCGCAGGCCGCGGCAGCCCGCCTGGTCGATCAGCTCCCAGGCCTTGTGGCCGGGTGGATTGACGAAGGTCGAGCCGCCGGTACGGCTGCGTGGCTGCGATTCGCTGCGGGTCGTATCGATCTCGGCAATGCGGCGTGCGATGGCGACCTGGTCGCCGGGCGCAGCCCGCAGGCGCGCGGCGGTGAAGATCCAGTCTGCCGGCGCGCCGCTGTGGCGATAGCGAAAGTCGAACGCAGCGGTACCAACCTCGTGACGACGGCCGCTCCGATCGACGGCCTCTGCCGACACCAGAACCTGACCCAGCTCGCCGCCATAGGCGCCGGCATTCATTGCCACAGCGCCACCGATCGTGCCCGGAATGCCGCTCAGGAACTCGAGTCCCGCCAGCCCGTGGTCGCGTGCTGTCAGCGCGACGTTGAGATCCGGCGCGCCGGCCCCCGCCAGGACCTCGTTTCCTTCGACGACGATGCCGGTGAAGCCCCGCATCAGGCGGATGACCACGCCCCTGACGCCGCCATCCCGCACCAGCAGGTTGGAGCCCACGCCCAGCACCGTGACCGGGACTTCATCCGGCAGCGCCTGCAAGAACGACGCGAGATCCTCCGTGTCGGCGGGGCGGAACAGCACCTCTGCCGGGCCACCGGTTCCAAACCAGGTCTGCGGGCCAAGCGGCGCGTCTGCCGTCAAGCGACCGCGCGGCCTCGCTAACCGATCGATGAGGTGTGGATGGGAAGTTGCAAGGGCCATCATGTGCCCGATCCCGAATCATTGGCGACCGCGCGCAGGCTGGCATGCTCGGCGGCAAGCTGCTGGAGCTGGCCAGGCAAGGCGTGCGCCCAGGCCGTGATGTTGCCGGCCCCCAGGCAGACCACGACATCGCCCGGCCGCGCCATTTGCCATATCAACCCAGGCAGGTCGCCGGGACCGCCGAGTGGCGTGACGTCGCGATGGCCGGCACGGCGTACGAGGTTCACCAGCAAGTCGCGGTTGACGCCCTCGATCGGCGCCTCGCCGGCCGCATAGACATCGGCGATCAGCACAGTGTCGGCGTCCGAGAAGCAGCCGGCGAACTCGCCCTTCAACGCGGAAAGCCGCGTATAGCGATGGGGCTGCATGACTGCGATCACCCGTCCCGAGCCACCATAGGCCTGACGCGCGGCGCGCAGCACGGCGGCGATCTCGACCGGGTGGTGACCGTAGTCGTCGATCACCGTGATGCCGTGCGCTTCGCCGGTCTTGGTGAAGCGGCGCTTGACGCCAGTGAACGAGTCCAGGGCGCGCCGGATCGTCTCGTCGCTCAGCCCCATCTCCTGGGCGACGGCGACGGCCGCGAGTGCGTTCTGCACATTGTGCTGTCCGAACATCGGCAGGCGCAGGCCAGCGATGGTGCGCGATTCGTTGGTGGCGCGATTTTCGACCATGACATCGAAATCGGCGCCGCCGCGATCGAGCCGGAGATTGATGCCGCGCACATCGGCGTTCGCACCCAGCCCATAGGTGATGATGCGCCGGTCGGGAACCCGCGGGATCAGGGCCTGGACTTCGGGATGGTCGGAGCAGAGCACGGCGAAGCCGTAGAACGGGATGTTCTCGACGAATCGCACGAAGGCCTCTCGCAAGGCGTCGAACGTGCCGTAATGGTCGAGATGCTCCGGATCGATATTCGTCACCACCGCGATGACCGCGGGCAGCCGCAGGAACGAGCCGTCCGATTCGTCCGATTCCACCACCATCCAGTCGCCACCGCCCAGCCGAGCGTTGGTCCCGTAGGCATTGATGATGCCGCCGTTGATCACCGTCGGATCGAGCCCGCCGGCATCGAGCATGGCGGCGACCATGGATGTCGTTGTTGTCTTGCCGTGCGTGCCGCCCACGGCGACGGACCACTTCAAGCGCATCAACTCGCCAAGCATCTCGGCGCGACGCACCACGGGGACCAGGCGCGCCCGAGCGGCCAGAACCTCGGGATTGTCCTTCTTGACCGCGCTCGACACGACCACGACCTGCGCATTGCCGATGTTGTCGGCGCGATGGCCGATCGCGACCTTGATGCCGAGCTCGGCCAGCCGGCGCGTGTTGGCGCTCTCGGCGACGTCGCTGCCCTGGACCTTGTAGCCGAGATTGTGCAGCACCTCGGCGATTCCGGACATGCCGATGCCGCCGATGCCGACGAAATGCAAAAGACCGATATCGAGCGGCATCGCCCTCATGCGGGGACTCCTGATGGCAGGGGAACAACGCCCGTCAGCTCGCCGACCAGATCGGCAAGCCGCTCGGCCGCATCGGGCCGACCGGCGGCATGGGCCGCGGCGGCCATCTCGGCAAGCCTGCTCGGCGTCTCGATCAGGCCGGTCAATTGTGCGGCTAGAGCTGGTGCGGTGAAAGAAGCGTGCGGGATCACGATGCAGGCGCCAACCGCCTCGAAAGCACGGGCATTGGCGGTCTGATGGTCGTCGGCGGCGTGAGGATAAGGCACCAGGATCGAGGGACGCCCGATCGTGGCAAGCTCGGCGACAGTGGAGGCGCCGGCACGCCCGATCACCAGATGGGCGGCGGCGAGCCGCCGCGGCAGGTCATTGAAGAATGGTGCCAGCTCGACGACGATGCCGGCGCGAGCATAGCGCTGGCGAACGCCTTCGACATCTTCCGGGCGGCATTGCTGCACCAGCCGCAGCCGCGCACGCAGGGCCGACGGCAGCGATAGCAGTGCTTCCGGCACGACCTGGCTGAACGAGGCGGCACCCTGGCTGCCGCCGAAGACCAGGAGATCGACGACGCGGCCCTTCTCGGGGGCCCGGTAAGGCGATCCGCGAAGGGCGCGCACCGCTTCGCGCACCGGATTGCCGACCAGGCAGGCGCGGCCATCGCCTTCGGCGATGTAGCGAGTGTTGGCAAACGACGTCGCGACCCGAGCCACACCACCCAGAACGAGGCGATTGGCCTTGCCCAGCACGGCGTTCTGCTCGTGCAACACGGACGGCAGCCGGCGCAGGCGCGCAGCGATCATGGTCGGCACCGACGCATAGCCGCCAAAACCGACCACCACTGAAGGGCCGATGCGGCCCAACGCCCACCAGGCGTCGACCAGGCCAAGCCCCAGCAACATCAAGGCCCGCAGTCGCTGAGCGAGCGTGCCGGTCGGGCTGGCGGAATGGATGTAGTGGATTGGCCGGCGCGCCAGCGCGCCTTGCCATTGCCGGCCGCGAGCGTCGGTAATCAGTGCGAAAGGCACGCCGCGCGCCTCGAGCTCCCCCGCCAGCGCTTCAGCGGGAAACACATGCCCGCCGGTGCCGCCAGTCGCCAGGACCACCGGACGCTGCACCATCATACGGCTTCCCTCAATCCGGCGTGCTCGCGGGTCAGCGACAGCATCATGCCGACGCAGATTGCCATGGCCAACGCCGAGGAGCCGCCGTAGGAGATGAAGGGCAAGGTCATACCCTTCGCCGGAATGAGCTGGATGGTCGACGCCATGTTGATGGCGGCCTGCAGGCCGAACTGCACGCCAAGCCCGGTGGCCGCCAGGGTTATGAACAGGCTGGTTTCCTTCGACGCTCGCGACAGGGCGCGCAGCGTCACGAAGGCGAACAGGGCGAGGATCATCAGGCAGACGACCAAGCCGAACTCCTCGCCGGCCACGGCCATCACGAAGTCGGTATGGGCATCGGGAAGCTGGGCCTTCACCGTGCCCTCGCCCGGTCCACGGCCGAACAGCGAACCGTTCATGAAAGCTTCGAGCGACGTGTTGACCTGATAGTTGTCGCCGGACGACGGATCGAGGAAGCGATCGAAGCGGCTGCGTACGTGGCCGAACATGAAGTACGCGCCGACCATCGCCGCCGCCCCACCGACGACGCCAAAGCCGGCGATCCACATCGGCAGCCCGACGACGAAGAGCTGCGTCGCCCACACCATCGCCACAACGATGCTCATGCCGAGATCAGGCTGCATCACCAGCAGGGCCAGCACGCCCCCCACGAGCAGGGTCGAAAGGACGTAGCCAGGCGCCCGCCGCTCGGTGCGGCTCTGCGCCAGGAGCCAAGCCGAGATGACCGCCAGGCTGGGCTTGACGAACTCGGAGGGTTGCACTGCCGAAAGGCCAGGCACCGCGATCCAGCGCCGCGCGCCCTTGATCTCGATGCCGAAGACGAAGGTTGCGGCAAGCAAAACGATGCTGCCACAGAACACCAGCAGGGCCAGCCGTCGAACATGGCGCGGCGAGGACAGCGAAATCGCCAACGTCAGCAACAGCGCCATCGGCAGGAACAGGAACTGGCGCTTGGCGAAGATAAAGGAGTCGGCGCCGATGCGCTCGGCGGCCGGCGGCGAGGCGGCCAGCGTCAGCAGGACGCCAAAGCCCATGATGCCCAGAATCGCGCCCAGCGACCAGCGATCGACGGTCCACCACCATTGGCCAATGACGCTGCGGTCGTCGCGTGGAACCTGGATCACGCCGCTCTCCCCAAGCTTTTGGCGCCCGGCAAGGCGCGTGCCATGGCGCGAAACGCATCACCGCGATGCTCATAGCTCTTCCACTGGTCCCACGAGGCGCAGGCGGGCGAGAGCAGGACCACGGCAGCTCCCTGCGACTCACGCTGCGCATGCTCGTGTGCCGCCTCGAGCGCCGATTTGAGATCGCCGCATCGGCTGTACGGCAGCTTGCCCTCGAGCTGCCCGGCGAAGAGCTCCGTCGCCTCACCGATCAGGAAGGCGTGACGGATGCGGTCGAAATACGGAGCAAGCGGCGCCACGCCGCCTTCCTTCGCCTGGCCTCCCAGGATCCAGTAGATATCGCGATAGGAGGACAGTGCCCGCGCCGTAGCGTCGGCGTTGGTCGCCTTGCTGTCGTTGATGTAGACGACATTGCCCACCGAGGCGACGCGCTCCTGACGATGCGGCAGGCCAGGATAGGACTTCAGGCCCGCGACGATCTGCTCGCGCGGCACATCGAGCCAACGACAGGCTGCCCAGGCACAGGCAGCATTTTGGGCATTGTGGTCGCCCGGCAAGGTTGCGACGTCGGAGAAATCGACCAGATAGCCGTCGGCATCGATCAGCTGGCCGGCGCGGAACGACACTCCGCCGACGACGGACGTCTCGAGCTTCACCGGAATGGCCGTGATGCCCGACCGTCCCCCGATTCGCTGGTAGACGTTGCGTGATGGCTGGTCGTCGATGCCGATCACCGCGCAGTCGCCGGGCCGCTGGCGCGCAAAGATGTTCTCCTTGGCCGCGACGTAGCCCGCGATGTCGCCATGGCGATCGATATGATCGGGTGTGATGTTGAGCCAGATGGCCACGTTGGCGCGAAAAGTCTCCAAGAGCTCGAGTTGGTAGGACGAAAGCTCCAGCACATAGACTCCGCCGGGGCCAAGCGGCGCCAGATCGAGGGCACCGCGGCCTATATTGCCGCCGACCTCGCAGCGCCGCCTTGCTTCTGCGAGTATATGGCCGATCAGGGCCGTGGTCGTGGACTTGCCGTTGGTGCCCGTGATGCCGACAAAGCCGGCCTGCGCTTGCGCCCGCGCCAGAAGCTCGACGTCGCAAAGGATCTTCTTGCCGGCAGCCCGCGCGGCGGCCGCTACCGGATGGGGCTTGGGCAAGCGGCTCGGAATGCCCGGACTGATGATGAGCGCCGTTATGCGGGGCCAGTCGATGGACTGCGGCTCGACCACGCGCGCCCCCAACTTTGCCGCGGTTTCGCGGGCAGGCTCATTGTCATCCCAGGCCACGCATTCGATATCGACCGCCCGCAGGGCCCGTACCGTCGCCAGGCCGGAACGCGCCAAGCCCAGCACGACGAAGGAGGATCCCTTGAGCAGGCCAAGATCGATCATCGGCTCACCGTAATTTCAGGGTGGCGAGACCGGCCATCGCAAGGATGGCGGCAATGATCCAGAAACGGAAGACGATTGTGGGTTCGGCCCACCCTTTCTGCTCGAAGTGGTGATGCAACGGCGCCATGCGGAAGACGCGACGGCCGGTCCATTTGTAGGACATGACCTGCACGATGACCGAGGCCGTCTCGAGCACGAACAGGCCGCCCACGATGGCAAGCACGATCTCATGCTTGGTGACCACGGCCACTGCACCCAGCGCACCACCGATCGCGAGCGAGCCGGTGTCGCCCATGAAGACCATGGCAGGTGGCGCATTGAACCACAGGAAGCCCAGGCCGGCACCGACCAGCGCCGAGAGCAGCACCGCAAGCTCGCCGGAGCGCGGAATGTGATGGAGATAGAGATAATTGGTGAGGACGGTGTTGCCCACGACGTAGGCGATGAGGCCGAAAACGGCTGACGCCATGATCACCGGCCCGATCGCCAACCCATCCAGCCCATCGGTCAGGTTGACGGAATTCGACGCGCCGACCATCACGAGGACCGAAAAGATCACGAAGCCGACGATACCCAGCGGCACCAACACGTCCTTGAAAAACGGCAACGCCATCATGTAGCGCAGCGGAGGCGGTGAGCCCTGGGCGATCAGCCATGCCCCCACACCGGCGACAATCACCGAAACGAGGAACTTCACCTTCCCCGGCACGCCTTTCGGATTGCGCTTGGTGACCTTGAGATAGTCGTCCCAGAAGCCAACGGCGCCGAACGTCAGCGTGACACCGAGCACGATCCAGACATAGCGATTCGTCAGGTCGGCCCAAAGCAGCGTACCGATGGTGAGCGTGATCAGGATCAGCAGCCCGCCCATGGTCGGCGTGCCCTTCTTGGTCATGAGATGGCTCGCCGGACCGTCGTCGCGAATCGGCTGCCCTTGCTTCTGCTTGCTGCGCAGCCAACGAATCAAGGTGTTGCCGATCAGGAAGCTGAGCACGAGGGCCGTCAGGAATGCGGCCATCGACCGGAAGGTGATATAGCGGAACAGATTGAATGGGCTGAAGACGTCCGCGAGCGGATAGAGAAGATTGTAGAACATCTAGCGTCCCGCCTCTCCGCTGCTTGCCGCCACGATGGCGTCGACGACTATCTTCATCTTGGAGCCCAGAGATCCCTTCACTGCAATCACATCCCCCGCCCTGAGCGCCGCCGCGACCTCGCCCGCGAGCGCCCCAGAATCCGCCTGGTGCGCGCCGCGCTGCGACGGCGTCAGGTGCTTCCAAAGCGCCCGCATATGCGAGCCGCAGAGGAAGACCTGCGCGGCGCCGCTTGCCGCCACTGCATCGGCGAGGCCGGCATGATAAGCATCCGCATCATCGCCCAGCTCGCGCATGTCGCCCAACGCCAGCACCCGCCGGCCGCCTTCCGCCGGCTCAGTCCGAGCCAGCACCGCCAGCATCGCCCGGACCGATACGGGATTGGCATTGTAGCTTTCGTCCAAGAGCTCGATCGTCCCGTTCCCGAACTTCAGCCGTCGCCGTGCGCCACGGCCGGGCGAGGCGCCAACATCCGCCAAGCTCGCCGCCGCTGCGACAACGTCGGCGCCCAAGGCCTCGACGACTGCCAGTGCTGCGATGCTGTTCAGGACCCAATGCTCGCCCGCCGCGCCAAGCCGATACTCGATCCGTCGCCCATGGATCAAGGCTACGACATCGCTTCCGCGATCCTGCAGGCCACAAGAAAGAAGCCGCGCTTCGGCCTCCTCGCTCCGCCCAAATCCGATGATGCGCGACACCCCGAAACGCCGCGCGTGCCCCGACAATCGCTCGTAGTGTCGGCTGTCGCGGTTGAGCACGGCAACTGCACTTTCTGCCATGCCCGCAAACAGGCAGGCCTTCTCGTCGGCAATCGCCTCTTCGGAACCCATATACCCGATATGCACGGGTCCGACGTTGGTGATGACGCCGACATGGGCTTGTACCTGCCGGGCCAGCGGCTCGATTTCGCCTGGATGATTCATGCCGATCTCAAACACGCCATAGCGCGCTTCACGCGGCAGACGGCTGAGGCTGATCGGCACACCGACGTGATTGTTGAAAGAGGCCGCACTGGCCGACGTACGCGCCTGAGCCAACAGCATGGCACGCAAGGCGTCCTTCGTGCTGGTCTTGCCTACCGAGCCGGTGACGCTGGCAATCCTGGCCTGACTTCGCCGACGCCCAGCCCGGCCGAGATCGACCAAGGCCTTCATCGTATCGGGTACCCGAATCAAGGGCCCGCTTGCTCCCTCGATATCGCGCGAAACCACGGCCGCGACTGCACCGCGACTGAACGCATCGGCCACGAAGCGATGGCCGTCGGTCGTCTCGCCGGAGAGCGCAAGGAACAGATCGCCTTTGGCGACGGCTCGGCTGTCGAAGGTCACACCCGTCGCCTCGAAAGGCGCAATCGTCGTCGAAGGCGACAAGGCGCGCGCTACTTCGTCGGCGGTCCAAAGGACGCTCACGACGCGCCTCCCGCCAAGGTACGGGCGACCTCGGCATCGTCGAAAGGATGCGTCACGCCCTTGATCGTCTGTCCCGTCTCGTGGCCCTTGCCCGCGATCAGCAGCAGATCATCTTCATCTCGAAGCGCAGCCATGCCTTGTTCGATGGCGGCACGACGACCGTCCGATACCTCGATCCAGTTCCTGCGGTCGTTGGGAATGCCGCGCACGATCTCGGCGCGGATGGCGGCCGGCTCCTCGCTGCGCGGGTTGTCATCGGTCACCAAGGTGAAGTCGGCCAGCCGGGTGGCGATCTCGCCCATCACCGGCCGCTTGCCGCGGTCGCGGTCGCCGCCGCAGCCGAAGACGACGATCAGCTTGCCGCGCGCAAACGGGCGCAACGTCTGCAGGACGGTCTGCAGCGCCTCAGGCTTATGAGCATAGTCGACATAGACCGGCGCGCCCAGGCGATGACGGGCGACCAGTTGCAGGCGACCCGGCGCACCCGCAACGCTCGTGAGCGCAGCGACGGCAAGGGCCGGGTCGCTACCGGTCGCCACCGCCAAACCGAGCGCGCCCAAAGCATTGGAAGCTTGAAACCCGCCGACCAGCGGCAGATCGAGGTCGTGACGTCGACCGAGCATCTCGACGACGAGATGTTGCCCAGTCGATGTCGGTATGTCGTTCAGCAGGCGCAGCTCGCGTCCGCTGGTGCCATAGGTCCAGACGCGAACGCCGCGGCGTCGGCAGATGGCGGCGAGTGACGAGGCGCGATCGCTGTCACCGTTCACGATGGCCGTGCCGCCTTCCGGAAGCAGGTCCTCGAACAGCCGCGCCTTTGCCGCGAAGTAGGCGTCCATCGACACGTGGTAGTCGAGATGCTCGTGCGTCAGATTGGTGAAGCAGGCGGCGGACAGGCGGAGCCCATCGAGGCGATGCTGGTCGAGGCCGTGGCTCGACGCTTCGATCGCAAGGTGAGTGACCCCTTCGCGGGCCAGCGTCGCGAGGTCCTGGTGAAGCTGCACCGGATCGGGCGTGGTCAGGCCGCCATCACGTGTCAGGCCGGACGAGACGATGCCGAGCGTGCCGACACTTGCCGCCCGAAGACCCAGCGTCGTCCAGATATGACGCACGAAATGCACTGTCGAAGACTTGCCGTTGGTGCCGGTTACCGCCGCGATCGTGGCGGGCTGCAAGCCTGCGAAAGCGGCAGCCATGAGCGCGATGCGCCGCCGCGGATTGTCATCGCGGATCACCGCTATGGCTGGATCGAGAGGCGGCAGCACGGCATCCGGGGAAGCGAGAATGGCCACGGCGCCGCGGCTGACCGCATCGGCCACGAAGGCTGCACCGTTTTTCTGCGTGCCCACCAGGGCTGCGAACAGGTAACCGGACCTTACCTTGCGAGAATCGAGCGTGAGGCCGGCCAGGACCGGATCGTGCCGGAGGCTTGCGTTCCCCGCCGCGCTTGCGCGCATGAGCTCACTCAGCAACAAGGCGACCTGCTCCCGTTGCCGGTGCAGCCGCCGTCTGATTGGGCCCCGGCCGAACCGGCACGGCTTTGCGCGGATCCTGGCCACCGCGATGGCGGGCGTTGGCCGGTACGAATTGCTGCGGTGCCGGTATTGGGGTCGAAGCGATCTCGATCGGCGGCAAACCCTCCTTCAAGTCGCCCGGCAGGATGCCGTAGAGCGACACGATGTTTTCGATGATGGTCTTGACGCTGGGCGCAGCCACCATGCCGGCGGTCGCGTAACCGCCTGTTTCGGCGATGCCTTTTGGCTCGTCGAGCGAGACGATGACGACGAACTTCGGGTCGTTCATGGGAAACATGCCAGCGAACGTGCTGATTAGGGCTTTTTGGCGGTAGCCGCCACGCGACGCCTTTTCAGCAGTGCCGGTCTTGCCGCCGACCTCGTAGCCTGGGACGTTCGCTTTCGTGCCGGTGCCATCCTGCACGTTCAGCCGCAGGAGCTGACGCATCATGACCGATGTCTTGGCCTGGATGACGCGCTTGCCGGGATCACTGGCCGCCGTGCGCTTGACCAGGCTGGGCGTGTACAGGATGCCGCCGTTGACCACGGCGGCCGAGCCGATCGCCAGATGCAGCGGCGTCACCGAGATGCCGTGGCCAAAGGCAATGGTCATGGCGTTGATGGTCATCCAATGCCGCGGATAGAGCGGCGAACCAAGCTCGGTGAGTTGCGTGGTCAGCGGCTTCAGGAAGCCGATCTTGTCGAAGAAGGCTCGTTGGGTGTCGATTCCCATGGCCACCGCCATCTTGGCGGAGGCGATGTTCGACGAAAACTTGAACAATTCCGGGACGGTCAGCGGCCGGCGCTGAGGATGGTCATCGTTGATGGTGAAGCGGTCGATCTTGATCGGCGACGTGGCGTCGAACACGCTGCTCAACGTCACCTTGCCGGTATCGAGAGCCATCGCGGTGTTGAAGATCTTGAAGGTCGAGCCTTGCTCGTACACACCGAGCGTAGCGCGGTTGAACAGCGCTTCGTTGGTGATGGTCTTGGCGCTGTTGGGATCGTAGGTCGGCAGCGACGCCATGGCGAGGATCTCGCCGTTGGTGGCGTCCATGACGATGGCGGTGGCGCCAATGGCGGAGAACTTCTGGACGGCATGCACGATCTCGCGCTCGATCATGCGCTGCAGCCTGAGGTCGATGGCGAGCTGCACCGGTTCGCCGCTCTGAAGCTGCTGGTCGAAGAACCGTTCGACACCGGCCAGGCCGGCATTGTCGATGCTGGCGTAACCCAGGACGTGTGCGGCTGCGGTGCCCTGCGGATAGATCCGCCGCTCCTCGGCCTGGAATTCCAGGCCGGGGATACCGAGGCTGTTGACCCGTTCGTGCTCACGCGGGCTCAAGCCCCGCTTGACCCACACGAAAGTCTGATCTCCTTCGAGCTTCTCGCGGACCTCATCGTACTTGAGGTCGGGCAAGGCAGAAACGATCTTGCGCGCGGCGTCTTGCGGGTCCAGCAGCAGCCTCGGATTGACGAAGGCGGACATCACGGGAACAGACGTCGCCAGCACGATTCCGTTGCGGTCGACGATGTCGGCGCGTTCAGACTGAATCGATCCGCCGCGCGCAGCTACGCGCTGCGTCGGCTCGGCACCGTCGCGCAGCAGCGAGACGTAGCCCATGCGCAGGCTGATGGCGATGAAGACCATGGCGAAGATCGCGCCGGCGATGGTCAGTCGGTGGCGCGCAGTCTCCTGGACATCGCCCTTGAGACGCTCCTGCGCCGATCCGTAACGCGCGCCGGCCGCCGCGTTTGCCGCGGCGGCCGGGTCAGGCGAGGCAGATTTCCGCCACAACCTCATCGACGACCCCCTTCGTTTCGCGAGAGGATCTGATCGATCGAGACTGCAGCGCTCTGGCCTTCACCAGCCGGACCCGTTGTTGCCGGCTCTTGGATCTTGGCCGGTCGAGGGGGCGTCGTGGGTCCGGCTGAACGCCCGGGAGGGGGTGCGGAGGCCGGCGAGGGGCTGCCGGCCTCCGCTGCGACGCGACCACCACCGGGCGAAGACGACGAGGGGACGTCGTTGCCCGTTCGTGGGGGGGAAGGGAGTGGTGGATCGCGACGCGGGGGGAGAGATTCCGATTTCAGTGCATCGAGCCGGACGACCTGGTTGATCGAGGCCTGCCCGAGCTGCAGATACTTGGTAGCCAATCGCTCGATGCGCTCCGCTTCATTGAGGTGAGCCCATTCGATCCGCAGGATGTGGGTAGCCTGCTGGCTTTCGATGATCTTCTGATTGGTGCGGTCGATTTTCTCCTCGAGGTCCTGCACCTTATATTTCACCGTAAAGAGGCCGACGGCTGTGGCGACAGCCGCGAGCGACCAGAAGAGAAGCCCACGATGAATCATGCGCGGCCTCCCTCGCTCGAAGCCGCGCCGAGCTTTTCGGCCACACGCAGACGCGCCGAGCGCGCACGTGGATTGGCAGCGACCTCGGCAGCCGACGGCACGACGGGCTTTCGCGCAAGGTCCTTCAAGGTGGCTGTACGATCTTCCTTGCGTGGTGGCGCATGGCGCGACGGACCTGGCGTGCGTCCGGCGCGGGCACGCACGAAGTCCTTGACCGTCCGATCTTCGAGCGAATGGAAGGACACGACCGCGAGACGGCCGCCGGGCATGAGAACCTGCTCGGCCCCGGCCAGACCACGTTCGAGCTCTCCCAGCTCGTCATTCACGGCGATGCGCAAAGCCTGAAAAGTGCGCGTGGCGGGATCACTCTCATCCCTGCCCTGCGGCCCCACGGCCCGGCGCACGATCTCGGCGAGCTCGCCCGTGGTCTCGATGCGCTTTTGCCTTCGCGCCTCGACGATGGAGCGTGCCACGCGGCGGCTTTTACGCTCCTCGCCGTAGCGCCAGATGATGTCGGCAAGCTCGGCCTCGCCGGTCTCGTTCACGAGATCGGCGGCAGAGCTGCCGGTGCGCTCCATGCGCATATCGAGCGGGCCGGAGGCGCGGAAGGAAAAGCCGCGAGCAGGCCGATCGAACTGCATGGACGACACGCCGAGATCGAGCGCAACGCCATCGACCTCATCGACGCCCTGAGCGGAAAGCAGCTCCGCCATTTCGCCGAACCGACCCTCGATCAGGCGTAGGCGTGGCGCGTAGCGCTCGGCCAACGCCTGCCCGGCGGCGATCGCGTCGGGATCGCGATCGATCGCGATGACCTGACATTCGGCACGATCGAGCATGGCGCTCGAGTAGCCACCGGCACCGAAAGTGCCGTCGACGTAGCAGCCGCCGTCGCGCGGCCGCAGCGCCTCGACCACCTCCCGAAGGAGGACGGGAACATGGGTGGCGATCACGTCTCGCCTCCGCCCAGCGCGCGCACGAACGCCGCCATCTTGTCGCGATCGGAATCGCGCCGAGCCTGCCAACGCCCGGGGTTCCACAATTGAAACTTATCGCCCTTGCCGACCAGCATCACGCCGTCGCCGACATCGAGGACGCTGGCGAATTCCGCCGGCAGCGTGAATCGACCATCAGGCTCCATGGCGATGGTCCGCGCACTGGCGGAGAGGTAGCCGGCAGGATCGAAGGCTTCATCGTCGAGTGCCACCTTCAGTGCGCCCTTGGGGCCGAGCGCTTCGATACGCAATCGCTCGAGCATCGCATCGAAGCCCGCGCGGGAGTTGCCGTTCACCACGCCCGGCAAATTAGGCGAGTGATAGAGGACGAACGCGCCCCGGTCGTCAGCAGGCAGCTCGTCGCGAAAAGCTGCGGGCAGCAGAACCCGGCCTTTCTTGTCGAGCTTGATCAGGATTTCGGACCGAAATGCCACGGCCCAGCTCCCCTGCGTCCCGCCGCAGGTGCCCCACGCTCCTGCGTTTGACTGCTACACGGGATACAATGGGATATCATGGGATACCCAGGGACGCAATAATCAACGGTAAAAATCACAGCGGACTAACTGGAAGTTAGCCACAACATCTATTGTGCGCCTTCTCCCGAACGGCGCAAGACCTAGTGGTAAATGACTCACAGACAAGATGTAGTGGGTCAGACGGCCTGTAAGCCGGGTTCTGTCCTCGCTGGGAAGCGAGAGATGGCCATTCCTCTGGGACGCTCGTTGCCGAGCGCCTCGCGCGACCGACCCGGGCGGCGGCGCGGAAACACCGCTGCCGGTTACCCGGCGTGCCGCCCCTATTTGGTCTTGCTCCCGGTGGGGTTTGCCGTGCCGCTTCCGTTGCCGGTCGCGCGGTGGGCTCTTACCCCACCGTTTCACCCTTGCCGTCCCGGCGGACCGGGCAGGCGGTTTGTTTTCTGTGGCACTTTCCCTGGGGTCGCCCCCGCCGGACGTTATCCGGCACCGTGTCTCCGTGGAGCCCGGACTTTCCTCGCCCTGCGGTTGCCCGCGAGAGCGCAGCCATCCGGCCGTCTGACTCAGCGGGCGTAGCTAGGCGCTGTCGCCGACTTGGTCAAGGAGGTTGCCAAGCAGCATCCGGGTCTCGATATCGGCGACGCCATCGACGTGGCCGGGGCGAAAGCGCCTCTGGAAAGCCGTGACGATGTCGGCCGTGGTGACGTCGCGGGCAGGCGGATAACCGAAACGTTCCAGTGCCGCCTGGATATCGCCTTCCACGGCGCGCGTGCCGGGACGCGGCCACAGGCCGATGCCGCGGGCAGCCAGTCGCGACCATGGAAAGCGCAGGCCGGGGTCGATCTTGCGCTTGGGTGCGACGTCCGAATGACCCACCACATTGCGCGCAACGATGGCGGGATGACGCTCCAGGATATCCTGGCAAAGCTCGACCAGAGCCATGACCTGCAGCTCGGGATAACCGTGATGATCGCCGTGCAGGTTGACGATCTCGATGCCGATCGATGTCGCATTCAGCGCGTCACGGCCACGCCAGTGCGAGCGGCCGGCATGCCAAGCGACACGCTCTTCAGGCACCAACCGATAGGTCGTCCCATCCTCGGCCAGGACATAGTGAGCGCTGACCCGATGTTCGCGCGCCCCATCGCGCAGTATGTCCAGCGAATCCTTCAATGGCAGTTCGGTATAGTGCAGCACCAGCACATCGATGATCGCAGAAGCCGGCCGTGGCGCCTGATTGGGCGACGGCAGATCGACGATAGGCACGGTCAGGCCGGCACCCGCCCGCGCTCGCGCCGCAGCCGATCATAGGCATCGTTGATCAAGGCGAGCTTGCGGTTGGCCATCGCGATCGCCTCCTCGGGCAATCCCTGCGCAATCAACCGGTCGGGATGGTTGGCCCGCACCTGACGCAGCCAAGCCTCGCGCACCTGCTCGTCGGTGGCGAGCGGATCGATGCCGAGGATGATGCACGGCTCGCACTCGATAACGCCCATCGCTGCCGCCTTGGCGCGCTCGAAGCGGCTGCTGTTCAGGCCGAACAGGCGCGCCACCTTGGCGAGATAGTCGGCCTCGGCGGCATCGACCTGGCCGTCCGCCCTGGCAATATCGAACAGGCCTTCCAACACGCCCTCCAGAATTTCCGGCGCGTCAGGGAACAAGGCCGCCAACTGGCGAGCATAGGTCTCGAAGCCCGCCACATCGCGCTTGGCCAGATTGAAGAACCGCTCGACGTTCTTCTCCTCACCCGGCGGCACCTGGAAGAAATCGCGGAATGCCCGCACTTCGGCATCGGAGACTTCGCCGTCGACGCGGGCCATCTTGGCGCCGAGCGCGATGACGCCAATGGTGAAGCCGATCTGGCGCAGTCCGGGATGAGTGCCGTCGTCCGCTGTCGGCGACGACGACAATCCCAGCAGCGAGCCGATCGACTCACCGTTGGCGAGCCGCGCCGTCGCATCGACAATCCTCTCCCAGATCTTCATGCGGCTCCGCTACGCGTTCCCCGTCACAGGATCAAGGCGCCGATCGCCACGCCGACCAGCAGTGCCAGCGCGAGGTGGCGATAGAAGGTTTCGTTGGCGAGCGGGAAAAGCCGCTCGCCCACCAGGCCGCCCACGACCACGGCTGGCGACAGAAAAAGACCGTGCACGGCCGTATTCCAATCGACCAGGTCACGGGCGGCGAAGGTGAACAATGATGCCAGGTCCACGAAGACGAAATAAGTGGTGAGATTGGCCCGCACGCGCGTAACGGTTTCCTCTCCGGCGAGGTAATAGAACGCGATCGGCGGACCGGCCATGCCGGATAGCCCATTGAGAAAGCCGCTGCTCGCGCCGGCCGCAAACGTGGTGAACGCGCGTGGCCGTCCGGCGAAGCGCCATCCGCTCGCCAGCACGGCGACGGCGCTCAGCACGATGGCCGAGATCGCCCAGCGCATCGGCTGGGGCTCCGTGTAGGTCAGAACCAGATTGCCGATCGGAACCGCGACCACCGCGGCCAGTAGCAGCAGACCGATGCGCCGCCAATCTACCAGGCGCACGACGTTGGGTAGTAGCGGAAGGGCAACGATGACCTCCAGCATCAGGCAAAGCGCCACGCCAACGGCGGGACCGTACAGGGCCGAGAAGACCGGCGTCATCAGCATGGCCGCGCCGAAGCCGGCAAAACCGCGCACCATGCCTGCAATGCAAGCGGTGACGGCGCAGATCAGGAAGGGAACGGCCAACAGGTCAGGCATGACGCCGCGACGCTAGCATTGCCCGAGCGCAACCCGCGCATCATATAATGCAGGCCATGGCCCGAAAGAATCTTGCGGTTTCGACCGTCCCGCTCCCGATGCCGTACATCCAGCGCCGGCCCGAGACCGTGGGCGGCAAGCCGTTCAAGCTGGTGTCGGACTATACGCCGGCGGGCGATCAGCCCGAGGCGATCCGCCAACTGGTCGAGGGCGTATCGGGTGGCGAACGCAACCAGGTGCTGCTGGGCGTCACCGGCTCGGGAAAGACCTTCACCATGGCCAATGTCATCGCCTCGCAGGGGCGACCGGCGCTGGTGCTGGCGCCCAACAAGACGCTGGCTGCGCAGCTCTACGGCGAGATGAAGGGCTTCTTTCCGGAAAATGCCGTCGAGTACTTCGTCTCCTACTACGACTACTACCAGCCGGAAGCCTACGTACCGCGCACCGACACCTATATCGAGAAGGACTCCTCGATCAACGAGCAGATCGACCGCATGCGGCACTCCGCGACGCGCGCGCTGATGGAGCGCGACGATGTGGTGATCGTGGCGTCGGTCTCGTGCATCTACGGCATTGGCCCGCTGGAGAATTACCAATCAATGACATTTCGGTTGGCCAAGGGAGAGCGGACCGACCGGTCCAGCCTCCTGCGCCGCTTCGTCGAGCAGCAGTACAAGCGCAACGACAATGCCTTCCAGCGCGGCACCTTCCGAGTGCGCGGGGACACGGTCGACCTTTTCCCGGCCCACTACGAGGACAAGGCCTGGCGCATCGAGCTGTTCGGCGACGAGATCGATTCGATCGTCGAATTCGATCCGCTGACCGGCGAGAAGACGGCGACGCTGTCGGACATCGTCGTCTACGCCAACAGTCACTACGTGACGCCGCGGCCGACCATGCAGCACGCCATCCAGCAGATAAAGACCGACCTCAAGCAGCGACTGGACGAGTTCAACCGCGCCGGCCGGTTGCTGGAAGCGCAGCGCCTGGAGCAGCGCACCCTGTTCGACATCGAGATGCTGGAGACCACGGGCGCCTGTGCCGGCATCGAAAACTATTCGCGTTATCTCACGGGCCGCCGGCCGGGCGAGCCGCCCCCTACCCTGTTCGAATACTTTCCCGAGAGCTCGCTGCTGATCGTCGACGAGAGCCACGTCACCGTGCCTCAGGTTGGCGGCATGTTCCGCGGTGACTTCAATCGCAAGAGCGTGTTGGCCGAGTTCGGCTTCCGGCTTCCGTCGGCAATCGACAACCGACCGCTGAAGTTCGAGGAATGGGATACGCTCAGGCCGCAATCGATCTATGTCAGCGCCACGCCGGGCCCCTGGGAGATGGAGCGGACGCAAGGTGTCTTCGTCGAGCAGGTGATCAGGCCGACTGGCCTGATCGACCCGGTCGTGATCGTGCGGCCGGTCGAGAAGCAGGTCGACGACCTGATTGCCGAATGCCGGGACTGTGCCAAGAAAGGCCAGCGCGTGCTGGTCACGGTGCTGACCAAGCGCATGGCCGAGGACCTGGTGGAGTACATGCACGAGGCCGGCATTCGCTGCCGCTACCTGCACTCCGACATCGACACCTTGGAGCGAATCGAGATCATCCGCGACCTGCGCCTCGGCGCCTTCGACGTGCTGGTCGGCATCAACCTCTTGCGCGAAGGCCTCGACATCCCTGAATGCGCGCTGGTCGCCATCCTCGATGCTGACAAGGAAGGCTTCCTGCGCTCGCCGACCTCACTGGTGCAGACCATCGGCCGCGCCGCGCGCAACGTCGACGGCAGGGTCATCCTCTACGCCGACCACATGACCGACTCGATCAAGTACGCCATGGCCGAGACCGACCGGCGGCGCGCCAAGCAGCAGGCCTACAACAAGGAGCATGGCATCACGCCGGCCTCGGTGAGGAAGAACATCGCCGAGATCCTGCAGTCGACTGCCGAACGCGATCATTACACGATCGATACCGGCGTATCGGGCGATGTCCATCTGGTCGGCCACAATCTGCGCAGCCACATCGCCGAGTTGGAGCGGCGCATGCGCGATGCTGCCGCCAACCTCGAGTTCGAGGAAGCCGCGCGCATTCGCGACGAGATCCGCCGTCTGGAAGCCAATGAGCTCGAGCTGCCCGGCCAGGCCGTGGCGGCGACAGCCAACGTCAATCTCGGCCGCATGCAGAACAGCCGCGTGTTCCGCGGCGTGCGCACCGGCTCGGGCTCGCGCGGCCGGCCGGCACGGCGCAGCGGCCGCTAGGCCGCTCTAGCCAGGCGAATCGGCAGACGCCTGTCACGGGCCTATTGAAGGCCTGCGCATGGAGTGGAACAATCTCGAACGGTTGCGACAGGAGACAGCCCATGAGGCCGTGTCCCAGCGCGATGATTCGGTTGGCCGGGCTGCTCTTCGGCACGATCCTGATCATGTTGGCAGGTTCGGCGACTGCTCGACGCGCTGTCGTGCTCGAGATCGACGGCGCGATCGGCCCCGCCGTCGCCGACTATGTGGTGCGCGAGCTTGCAACGATTCGCTCCGACGACGCGGCTCTTGTCGTGGTGCGCATCGATACGCCAGGCGGTCTCGACACCTCCATGCGAGAGATCATCCGTGCCCTTCTCGGCTCGCCGGTGCCTGTCGCCGTCTACGTGGCGCCGAGCAGTGCGCGAGCCGCCAGCGCAGGAACCTACATCCTCTATGCCGCTGCAATCGCGGCCATGGCGCCAGGCACGAATTTGGGCGCGGCGACGCCCATTCGACTGGGCCAAGGCGACGAGGCGGCAGGCCGAGCCAGGACGAACGAGGGTCTGGCCCGGCCGTCTCAGGACACCGAATCGCGCAAGATGGTCAACGACGCGGTGGCCTACATCCGCAGCCTTGCCGAGCTGCACGGTCGCAACGCGGACTGGGCGGCCGAGGCGGTGCGCGAAGCCGTCAGCCTGCCCGCCTCGGAGGCACTGAAACTCCGGGTGATCGATGTGATCGCCGACGACGTCCCCGACCTGCTGCGCAAGATCGACGGCCGGATGGTGATCGTCGCCGGGCGGCCGGTCCGTATCGAAACCGCCGGCGTGGATATCACAACGACAGCACCGGACTGGCGCACCCGTCTGCTCGCCGTCATCACCAATCCCAACGTGGCCTACTTGCTGATGCTGCTCGGCGCGTATGGGCTGATCTTCGAGCTCGCCAACCCCGGCGCCGTGCTGCCCGGGCTGATCGGCGGCATCAGCTTCCTGGTGGCGCTCTATGCCCTCAACCTGCTGCCCGTGGACTATGCCGGCGTCGGCTTGCTGCTGCTCGGCGTGGCGTTGATGGTCGCCGAGGCTTTCATCGGCTCGTTCGGCGTGATCGGGATTGCCGGCATCGCAGCCTTTGCGATCGGCTCGATCATCATGTTTCACCCGCTCGCTGAAGGATTCGGCCTATCCATTCCCGTCGTCGTTGCCGCCGTCATCATGAGCGGCGCATTGCTCGTCCTGGTGCTGGGCATGCTGCTGCGGTCGCGGCGCAAGCGGGTCATCACGGGCAGCGAAGCGATGATTGGGGCCGAGGGGGAGACCGTGGAGTGGCGGGCCGAGGGCGGCAAGATTCGAGTCATGGGCGAGATCTGGAATGCACGTTCCGCCGGCCCCCTCCTGCCCGGCACCCGCATCAAGGTGATCGCTCGCAAAGGTCTCGTTCTCACTGTCGAGCCGATGTGAGGACACTGCCCGGCGTCGACACGGGAAGGAAGCATCATGTTCATCACCCTCGGCACGTTTGTCGTCGTCGTCCTCCTGGCGGTGGTCGTGCTCGCCGCGGCGATCAAGATCCTGCGCGAGTACGAGCGCGCAGTCGTTTTCACGCTGGGCCGCTACACCGGCACCAAGGGGCCGGGCCTCGTGCTGCTCGTTCCGTTCGTGCAGCAGATGGTCCGTGTCGACCTGCGCATCGTCGTCGACGAGGTGCCGAGCCAGGACGTGATCTCGCGCGACAATGTCTCCGTCAAGGTGAGCGCCGTCATCTATTTCCGTGTCGTCGATGCCGAGAAGGCGGTCATCCAGGTCAATGCCTACAAGGAAGCGACGAGCCAGCTTGCCCAGACCACCTTGCGGTCGGTGCTGGGCAAGCACGATCTCGACGAGATGCTGTCCGAGCGCGACAGGCTCAACGCCGACATCCAGGACGTGCTCGACAAGCAGACCGACGCCTGGGGCATCAAGGTGTCGAACGTGGAGATCAAGCGCATCGACCTCGACGACAGCATGATCCGGGCGATCGCCCGCCAAGCGGAGGCCGAGCGCAGCCGCCGCGCCAAGATCATCAACGCCGAGGGCGAGCAGCAGGCGGCGCAGAAGATGCTGGAGGCCGCCCAGATCCTGGCGCCTGTGCCGCAGGCCATGCAGTTGCGCTATCTCGCAACCCTGTTCGAGATCGCAGGCGAACGCAGCTCCACCATCGTCTTCCCGTTCCCCGTCGACGTGCTGCAGGCCTGGTCATCGCAGGCCGGCGCCAAGCACGACACGAAGTAGGTCAGGCTGCGGGCAGCGTCAGGTCTATCCTGGCCGTCCACACAGGCAGCGGCAAGCGATCGCGCGCAGCAAGGTTCGTCGGCAGCGCGGCGCGATCGGAGACGCGCTGGAACGGCAGCACGAGGCGCGCCCGCACGCCGAACACGGCATCGCGGTCGAGGTACTTGTCGTCCTCCGGAAAGAATTCGGTGATCAACGGCTTGTGGCCCGGTGCATGGACGATCATGTGCAGATGCGCCGGCCGCCAGGCCTCGCGGCCGAGGGCGCGCAGCATGTCGCCGGCCGGCCCGTCGTCGGGCACAGTGTAGGAGACGGGCCGCACCGTCGAGAACGCGAACCTGCCGTCGTCAGCCACGGTCAGCCGGGCGTGGTAGTTGGTCGACGACACCGACTTGTCCTGCTGCGAATAGAGGCCGTTGCCGCCGTTCTGCCACAGGGCCAGCACGGTGCCCTTGGCCGGCGCCCCCTTCTCGTCCGTCACCTTGCCGCTCACCACCAGGGGCTCGCCGACCTGGCCGCGCCAGAGGTCGCCGCCATTGGCCAATTCGGGCGCGCCCTCGATATGGAAGGGGCCGAGCACCGAGGAGGGCGTGCCGGACGTCGCCGCATTGACCATGTCGACCAGCGAGGAGACCCCCAGCAGGTCCGAGAACAGAATGTATTCGTTGCGCTTGTCGTCGGTGAATTCCGTGGCGCGCGTCAGGGCGTCGATCGCCGCCATCCACTCGCCCTGGGTGAGCTCGTTCTCGCGCACGAAGCTGTGCAGATGACCGGCGAGGCTGACCAAAAGCGTGCGCGTGCGTTCCGACGGCGCATTCTTGGCGTATTCGGCGAAGGCCTGCGTGATGCTGGCCGGCGTGAGATTGCGCATGATGTGCTTCCTCCCCGCCCGACTTAGCGGGCTGCTCTCAGGAGTGCATCGTAGTCGGCGCGCAGCAGCGCGAACAGCAGATGATCCGCCCACTGGCCATTGATCCTGAGGTACTGCCGGGCCAGGCCCTCCTCGTGGAAACCCACCTTGTGGAGAACCGCCTTGGACGGCTCGTTGTGCGGCAGGCAGGCGGCTTCCAGCCGGTGGAGCCGGAGATCGTCGAACACGAAGGGCAGGATGCCCCGCAGCGCGTCCGTCATCAGCCCTTTGCCGGCATAGGGCTGGCCCATCCAGTAGCCCACCGAGGCCGTCTGGGCGACGCCGCGCCGGACGTTGCTGATGTTGATGCCACCCGCCAGACGCCGGCCCTCGTTGGTGAAGATGAAGAGCCCGTAGGCCTCGCCGGCCCGCCATTCGCGGGCCTGCTGGCGCAGGCGGCGGCGAAAGTGGTCGCGACCGAGGGAATCCTCGGGCCAGGTCGGTTCCCACGGCGTAAGGAAGGCACGACTGCGAGCCCGCAATTCAGCCCATTCCGCCCAGTCGTCCATGGTGGGCGCCCGCAGAAACACCCGTTTGCCCGGAATCCGGGTCATACCTGATAGCGACAACGGGACATCGGCAAGGCGGAACATCTTGGTCTATAATAATACAGCTTTGGAATTGTTACATGTTTTCCGAGGCTTGACGTAGGGAATTGAGACCGTCCGCCGCGTCCGCCGATGCATGAGCGGCCTTGAAACAGCCCCGTGGTGGTATGAAGTTACCATCCTAACCGGAGATACCTGCCAGGACCGTCATGGAAACAGACACCAATTCGAACGTCGGACAAAAAGGCCGTTTCTATCTGACCAAGAACATCTGGCTGCCGCAGGAGCCGATCGAGAAGCTCAATCTCAGGATGTCGGACATGATCCTGAAGCGCATGCCCAAGTTGCCGTTGGGCGGCGACGATGCGCTCCGGGCATTCCCGGTCCTGGCCGAGCTCAGGAAGAGCCACGACAAGATCAAGGCCGACCTGCAATACCTGCTGAGCCACCACGAGGAGATCCCCGCCTTGCACGAGGTGCATCCGCGCGACCTCTACGTGCCGGGTCGCGCGTGGCGCACGTTCCTGCTCAAGATCTGGGGACACGAGATCACGGAGAACACCGCCGCGGTGCCCGACACCTACGCGGCGATCTCGCGCATTCCCGGCGTGCATACCGCCCTCTTCAGCATCCTGGCTGGCGGCGCGGAGATCGAGCCCCATCGCGGCTCGGCCGCCGGCGTGATCCGCTTCCACTATCCGCTGATCGTGCCCAGCGAGCCCGAGAAATGCTGGATCGAGATCGGCGGCCACCACTTCTTCTGGCAGGAAGGCGAGCCGCTGGTGTTCGACGACACCCGCGAGCACTGGGTCAAGAACCAGACGCTGGAGACCCGCGTGGTGCTGATCATCGACTTCAACGCCGATATGCCGTTCCCGGTCAACCTCTACACCAACCTGCGCTACAACCTGATCCGTCGCAGCGCCGAGGTGAAGGCCGTGTACGAGCGCGCCGCGATCGGCGTGCCGCCGCGCGGCTCTGCAGCAGCTCCGGCGCTTGCCGAGGCCGCCTAAGCCGCGAGGCGCGCCGCAATCTTGTCGAGGGGCTCCAGCTCTTCGATCGGACCCAGCGCGGCAAGCGTGAGCTTGCTCCTGAGCAGTCGTCGGGCGACGCGGCGCACTGCCTCCTGATCAACTGCCTCGATGCGCGCCACGATCTCGGCATAAGGGATCGGCCGGCCATGGATGATGAGATGGCGTGCCGCCTGCTCGCAGCGCGCGCCGCTCGACTCCAGGGCCATCAGCGTGCCGGCCTTGATCTGGTTGCGCGCGCGCACCAGCTCGGCTTCGCTCAGCGTGTCGGCGACGCCGGCAAATTCCTCGCACACGGCTGGGATGAGCTCGGCGATATCGTCCTCGCCGGTACCCGCATAGATGCCGAACAGGCCGCCATCGGCATAGGCGGTGTTGAAGCTGTGGATGCCGTAGACCAGGCCGCGCTCCTCGCGAATGCGCTGGAACAGGCGCGAGGACATGCCGCCGCCGAACAAGGTCGAGTAGACGGCGAGCGCGAAGTAGTCGGGATCGCGATAGCCGATGCCTTCGCAGCCCAGCACGAGATGCGCCTGCTCCAGGATCCGCGCCTCGCGCCCGTCGCCGCCGACATAGCGCAGAGGCGTCGGCGGTTCGGCATTGGCCGGCGTGCGCGGCACCGAGCCGAAAAACTTCTCCGCCAGACCGACGATGCGGTCGTGCTCGACGCGGCCGGCCGCCGACAGCACCATGTTGGACGCCGTGTAGTGACGCGCCAGATAGGCGAAGAGATCGTCGCGGCCGATCGCCTCCACCGACTGCGCCGTGCCCAGCACGGGCCGCCCGAGCGGCTGGCCGGGCAGCGCGGTCTCCTGGAACTGGTCAAAGATCACGTCGTCGGGCGTATCCAGCGCCTGGCCGATCTCCTGCAGGATGACGCCACGCTCACGCTGCAGCTCGTCGGGATCGAACACCGAGTTGCGCAGGATGTCGGCGATCAGCTCGACGCCGAGCGCGACATCCTCCTTCAGGACCGAGGCGTGGTAGGCGGTGATCTCGCGGCCGGTATAGGCGTTGAGGCTGCCGCCGACATTCTCGATCTCCTCGGCGATGGCGCGCGCCGAGCGCGTCTTGGTGCCTTTGAAGGCCATGTGCTCGAGCATGTGCGCCATGCCGTTCAACTCGGCCGCCTCGTGCCGGGTGCCGCACGCGACCCAGATGCCGAGCGACGCCGATTCGACCTCCGGCATCTCGTCGACTGCGACGCGCAAGCCGTTGTCGAGAGTGGTCACTTTTACGCCGCTCATAGACGCACCTTTGCACGAGGGGGCGCAGGTTTGCGCGCGGGGGTCATGCGTTCGTCGATCAGAGCCTTCAAGGCAGCAACATCATCGGGCAGCCCTTCGACGCGTTCGGCGCGCTCCATCAGGTCGCTGAGGCGGGCCGGCAAGCGCGGCCGCTCGCCTGTCGCGCGTGCCACGGCGTCGGGGAACTTGGCGGGATGGGCAGTGGCCAGCACGACCATAGGAACGTCCGCATCGCGTCGATGCTGCTGCGCGACGGCATAGCCCACGGCGGTATGCGGATCGATCGTCTCGCCGAAGCGGCGGCGGCAATCGGCGATGGCGGCAAGCGTGTCGTCGTCGTCGACGCGGCCGGCGTCGAACAGGGCGCGCAAACCGCCCAGTGCGTTGCTGCCCGGCTTGAGCGTGCCAGTGCGGCGGAACTCGGCCATCGCTTCAGCCAACGCCTTGCCATTGCGGTCATAAAGGTCGAACAGCAGACGCTCGAAGTTGCTGGATATCTGGATGTCCATGCTGGGGCTGAACGTGGGAACCACCTCGGCCGTCGCCATCGTCCCCGTTTCGAAGAAGCGTGCCAGGATGTCGTTGCTGTTGGCGGCGACCACGAAATGATGCACCGGTAGGCCCATGCGCTGCGCGGCGTAGCCTGCGTAGATATTGCCGAAATTTCCGGTGGGCACAGTGAAGGCCACCGGACGCTCCGGTGCGCCAAGCTTCAGCGCAGCCCAGAAGTAGTAGACGATCTGGGCCATCACGCGGGCGAAGTTGATCGAGTTCACCGCCGTGAGCGCATGACGATCGCGGAAAGCGAGATCGTTGAAGCAGGCCTTGGCGAGGTCCTGGCAGTCGTCGAAGGTGCCGGCGATGGCGATGTTGTGCACATTGGGCGCCAGCACCGTCGTCATCTGGCGGCGCTGCACCTCGCTCACGCGCCCGTGCGGATGCAGCATGAAGATGTCGATCGTGCCGCGATCGCGCACGGCTTCTATGGCGGCCGAGCCGGTGTCGCCGGATGTCGCGCCGACGATGGTGGCATGCTGGCCCTTGGCGCTCAGCGTATGGTCGAGCAGCCGACCCAGCAGCTGAAGCGCCACATCCTTGAAGGCGAGCGTCGGCCCGTGGAACAGCTCGAGCAGGTGCAGGCCCCCGCCCTTCTCGGTTACGTCGTCGAGGGCCTTGAGCGGCGCCACCTCAGGCGTCTCGAATGAGGCATAGGCCTCGCCGATCAGCCGGCGAAAGACGATCTCGTCGAAGGCATCGCCCACGAACGGCCGCATGATGCGAAAGGCGAGCTCGTTGTAGGACAGGCCTTTCAGGGCTGCGATCTCGGCCTTGGAGAATTGCGGCCACTCCGCGGGCAAGTAGAGCCCGCCGTCGCGAGCGAGGCCCGCGAGCATGATCTCCTCGAAGCCAAGAGCCGCAGGATCGCCTTGCGAGCCTTGGCGGGTGCTGATGTAGCGCAATGTCCCCCTCCGGCTCAGGCAACTTGTCGGCAGGCTTCGTGATCCTTGCGCACGCGCTTGGCCGACGCTGGGTACTTCTGCAGCAGGCGCTCCGGGCGGGTCGGTCGCTTCACAAGGTCTCCGCCGCAGTTGGGACACACGCCGCCCAGGCGGGTTCGCGCACAATCCGCACAGAACGTGCACTCGAAGGTGCAGATCAAGGCATCGGGCGCGCCGTTGGGCAGGTCCTTGTCACAGCATTCGCAATTGGGACGGAGCTCAAGCATGGCCCCCTCTTACGCCGACAGATAACGGGTTTCCAGATGGGCCTTGAAGGCCGCCGTGCCCAACGGCGCCCCGGTGGCCTCGGTCAGGATCTCGTCAGTCGACAGCAGCGACCCCTTGCCGTGCACATTGGCGCGCAGCCAGCCCAGCAATGGCGTGAAATCGCCCTCGCCGATGGCGTCGAGGAGGTCGGGCCGATCCCGGCGCGCCGCGGCGAAGAGCTGAGCCGCAGCCAGCGCTCCCAACGTGTAGGTCGGAAAATAGCCCCAGCCGCCGTCAGGCCAATGAATGTCCTGCAGGCACCCCAGTGTATCGTTCGGCGGCGCGATACCGAGCAGCTCGCGCATGCCGTCATTCCAGGCGCCAGGCAGATCGGCCAGCGCGAGATCTCCGGCCAGCAGCGCGCGTTCGAGGCGGTAGCGCAACATGATGTGCAGCGGGTAGGTCACCTCGTCGGCGTCGACGCGGATGAAGCCCGGCGCCACACGCGTATAGAGGCGATGGATGTTGTTAGCCGTCCAGGCTGGTCCGCTCCTGGCAAAGGCGGTCCGCATGCGCGGTGCGGCAAAGGCGATGAAGGCGTCGCTGCGGCAGGCCTGCATCTCCATCAGGAGCGACTGGCTCTCGTGCAGCACCATGCCGCGCGCATGGCCGACCGGCTGGCGCCGCCAGTCGCGCGGCAAGCCCGCCTCATAGAGGCCGTGCCCGGTCTCGTGCAGCACGCCCATCAGGGCGCGCGCGAAATCGGCTTCGTCGTAGCGCGTGGTGATGCGCACATCGTCGGCAGTGCCGCCTGTGAACGGATGGGCCGAGACGTCGAGGCGGCCGTGGGTGAAGTCGAAGCCGATGAGCCGGATCAGCTCCTCGCCGAGCTTGCGCTGCGCCTCGATGGCAAAGGGGCCTTCCAACGGCAACGGCTCCGGCCCGCCTTTCTGCCGCTCCAGCACGCGCCCCAGCAGGTCCGGCACGAAGGCGCGCAACTCGGCGAACAGCGTGTCGATGCGGGCCGCTCGCCCGCCCGGCTCGAACTCGTCGAGCAGCGCATCGTAGAGCGACGTGCCGAGGGCCGCAGCCTTGGCTTCGCCGACCAGGCGCATGACCTTCAGGACCTCGGTCAGGGTCGGCAGCAATGCCTTGAAATCGGCGTTCTTCCTCGCGTCGCGCCAGGCCATCTCACAGGCCGAGATGGCACGCGAGCGCGCCTCCACCAGATCGGCCGGCAGAGCACTCTCGTGCACCCAGGTGCGGCGCATCTCGCGCACGTTGGCGGTGCGCCATGGATCGAGCCCGCCGCGCTCTTCCGCCCGCGCCAACAGGTCGGGCATGTCAGGCGCGGAGATGATGCCATGGGCGATCACGCCAAGAGTCGCCAGCTGGTCGGCGCGGTCCTCGCTCGCGCCGTCCGGCATCATGGTGGAGCGATCCCAGTTCAGGATGGCACTCGCACGATTGACAGCGCTCAGCCGCGCGAAGCGGCGCTCCAGCTCGGCATAGGGATCGTTGGCGATCATGTCCTGACCTTGGTCCGACCGGCGACGGTGAGCCGACCGTTCTCCCAATGATAGGCGAGATAGACGCCCACCATGGCGAGCGCGATCCCGAACCAGGTGATGGCGTACTGCAGATGGTCGTTGGGAATGTCGAGACGAGTCTGGCCGCCGATTGGAAAACCGCCCGGGTTGGGCGTGGCGTCGGCTTCGAAGAAGAAGGTATCGAGCTTGGGATCGAGCTTGCCGCCGGCCATGCTGCGCATCAGCGGCACATCGACATGGAACCAGACATTGCGGTCGGGGACATTGTCCGGCGCGAACTGGCGCTGCTCCTGCGCACGGCGAACGACGCCGACGAGCTCGACCCGTCCAGGCAGCTGGCCTTCGGCGCGCTTGGCCGGATCCTTCTTCTCCTGCGGGACCCAGCCGCGGTCGAACAGCACGATCAGGCCATCGTCGGTGCGAAGCGGCGTCACGACCTGCAGGCCGACAGTGTTCTTGAGGTTGCGCGCGGCGAGGTAGAACTCCCTGTCGTGCAGGAAAGTGCCGGCCACCTTCACGCGGCCGTATTCGTGGTGCAGCGGATCGCCGCGCAGTAGCTCCGCCAGCGTGACGGGCGGCGCCGCCTGGTTGACTGCGATGCGGTCGAGGATGTCGCGCTTCCACTCGCGGCGTTCCATCTGCCAGATGCCAAGCCCCAGCGAGAGCACGAAAATCGGCAGCGAGATGAGCGTCGGCCAGAGCGCCGGCCGCAGCCTGATCATGCCCCGTCCGATCCGCCGAGCGACGTCGAGCGATGAGTGTACTGCTGCAGGATCAGCCACGCTTTCAGGATGCGCAGCATCCACACGGCGAGTCCGACCGTCACCGGCCCCCAGATCACCACGTGCACCCACCAAGGCGGCTCGAAGCGGAACTCGACCCAGAAGACCAGCATCATGACGATGGCGCCCAGCCCCAGGATCACGAACACCGCAGGTCCATCACCGGCATCATTGCCGCGCAGGTCAAGACCACACACCGAGCAGCGGTCGACCACGCCGAGCACGCCGCTGAACAGTCGGCCGCGGCCGCAGCGCGGACAGACCCCGCGTAGAGCGACATCAACAGGCGATTGGCGAGGCCAGTCGGACATCAGCGGGCTCCGACGCAAAAAATCCCTCTCCCCCGCTAGGGGGAGAGGCTAGGAGAGG
>Ga0081455_10001274_pt1 | contig 31435 bp, 30 predicted proteins | sample TabmetS3T2R1_FD_70207 | JGI IMG/M metagenome (GOLD analysis project Ga0081455, IMG submission 70207) | Tabebuia heterophylla rhizosphere microbial communities from the University of Puerto Rico - S3T2R1 | ecosystem: Host-associated > Plants > Roots > Rhizosphere ... | reverse complement strand
CGGCGAACAGCTGGTGGTAGCGCCACCAGCCGCGCACCTCGTCCAGCGGCACCACAAACAGGTTGGCCCGCTCCACCTGCTCCAGCATCGCCTGACTATCGGTGCGGCCGGTGACCGCGTCGCACAGCGCCCCCGACAGCCGCTCCAGCACCGACGTCTCCAGCAGGAACGTCCGCACCCGCTGCGGCTGGCCCTCCAGCACCTCGTCGGCCAGGTAGTCCAGGACGTAGCGGTGGCTGCCCGAGAACGACGCCACGAACCCGGCCACGTCGGGTTGTCCCCGCAGCGACAGCGCCGCCAGCTGCAGCCCGGCCGCCCACCCCTCGGTGCGGGCCGCCAACGCCGCCACCGCCGCATCGGGCAGGTCGGGCCCGACCGCCTGGCGCAGCAGCGCGGCGGCCTCCTCCTGCGTGAAGCGCAGGTCGGCGGCGCGCAGCTCGGCGAGCTGGCCGCGGGCCCGCAGCCGCGCCAGCGGCAACGGCGGGTCGGCGCGGCTGGCCAGCACCAGGCGCAGCCCTGGCGGCAGCCGCTCCAGCAGGAACCTGACGCTGTCGTGGACCGGCGGCGCCTCGATCAGGTGGTAGTCGTCCAAGACCAGCGTGACCTCACCCTCACCGGGCAGGGCAGTGAGTTGGTTGATCACCGCGGTCGCCGCGGCCTCCAGCGGCGGCTGCTGCGGGCCACCCAGCAACGCGGCGACCGGCGCGCAAACCCCGGGCCGCGCCCCCTCCAGCGCCACGGCGACGTAGCGCCAGAGCCTGGCCGGGTCGTTGTCGCCGGCGTCCAGCGACAGCCACGCGGCCGGCCGGCGGCTGCGCCGGGCCCAGTCGCCAAGCAGGGTCGTCTTGCCGAACCCGGCCGGGTGCACACCACCGTCAGCCCACGCCCCATCCCCTGGGCCAGGCGTGCCAGCAGCCGAGGACGCGGCACCAAGCCCGCAGGCGGGACATGGAACTTGGTGGCCACCAGCACATCCCGCGCCGGTGCGCCGCCTCCGGCGTGGCTGGTGGGCGGCTCGGTCATCAGTCCCCCCACATCCTGACAACCGGCCGGGGCAACCCTGCGCAGCCCGGGCGCGCCCATTGTAGTGCGTGGCCCAAGCCAGCCAAGCCACCGGTCGGTCCGGGCACCGCCCGGGTGCGACGAGATATTCCACCCCCAGGTCCACCTTCGGGTGACGCTCCCGACCCCGGCCAGCCCTACCGTGCCAGGTGCGCCACAACGGCGGAGGGAGATGAGCAGCACGGAGCCGCCAACACGCTACGAGATCCGCGTCGAGGGCGTCCTGCACCCCTGCTGGTCGACCTGGTTTGACGGCTTGCCGTCAGCAGCGACCCGAGCGGCCAGACCACCATCGCCGGGCCGGTCACCGACCAGGCGGCGCTGCACGGCCTGCTCGGCAAGGTCCGCGACCTCGGCCTGCCGCTGCTCGCGGTGCGCCGCATCCCACCCGATTGACACCACACGGAGGCGACGAGGAGCCAATGCGACGCGACCATGCACCAGGAGGACCGATGCAACGGAACTGGCAGGCCGACCGCACCGCGGCGGCAACGCCCAGCGGGCGCGGCTACCGGGAGCACCACCTCCCCCGCGGCCCGCAGCGGCTGTCCGCGCGCGACCATCCGGGCGAGGAGCCCGCCCTGGTGCTGCTGCACGGCTTCCCCGACAACCTGCACCTGTACGACCGGCTCCTGCCCCAGCTCGGCCCGCGCCGGGTGGTGGTGTTCGACTTCCTGGGCTGGGGGCCTCCGACAAGCCCGCCCACTACCCCTACACGGCCAGCAGCCAGATCGGCGACCTGGACGCCGTGATCCAGCACCTGCGGCTGGGCCAAGTGGTGCTGGTGGCCCACAACGCCTCCGGCCCGCCGGCGATCAACTGGGCGCTGGAGCACCCGCGGCGGGTGGCGGCGCTGGCGCTGCTCAACACCTACTACTGCAGTATGCCCGGGCTGCGCACCCCGGAGGCGATCCGGCTGTTTCCACCCCGGTGGTCTGTGGGGTCGCCCGCCCGCTGTCGCGCCGGTCCGACGACCTGCTGTTCCGGCGCCTGTTCTCCTGGCAGGTGGGACGCTTCTTCGGCGACCCGAAGACACGGACCGAGTTCCTGCCGCTGCTGTACCAGCCGTTCGTCGCCAACCCCACCACCCACGAGGCGTTCTTCGGCCTCAACCAGGACCTGCGGTCCGCCATCGCGGCCGGACGGCGGCGCTCCCAAGGCTGCAGCGGTTCGCCCGCCCGGTCCGCATCCTCTTCGGCGCCGCCGACCCCAACCTGAACGCCCGGGTGGCGCGCGGCGCTTCCACCAGCTGCTGCCGACCTCGGAGCTGTTCCTGCTGCCCGACGCCCGCCACTACGTGCGGATGGACCAACCCGCACAGGTCGCCCGGCTGCTCCTCACAATCCCAGAGCGCTGATCCCACCGGTCCCGTCGCCCAGGAACAGGAACCCTGAACACCCGCCTGCTGACCATGCTCCCCACGCGATCCTCGGATCGGATCAGGACACGGATCGCCGGGGTGGCGACGTCTCCCGCACCGACGTGACCTGCTGGTCCAGTTGGAACTCGCTGTCCGCGGGTGGGCGGGTCTCGTCGGGGTGCGGGCGGGGCCTGGCCGGGAGCAGGAAGAACGCGGCCAGGGCACCCGCGGCGGCGACGCCGGCGGCGACCAGGCAGCCACCGGCGAAGCTGTGCAGGAAGGCCAGGATCGCGGCGTCGTTCAGGCGGTGCGCGATGCCAGCCAGCCCGGCATGGCTGAGCTGTTGCGCGGCGACCACGGCGCCGCCGACCGATCCCCTGGCGGCGGCGACGGCTCCAGCCGGAAGCCGCGGCGGCAGCGTCGCCACCAGCCGGTTGGCATACAGCGACGCCGCCACGCTGCCGACCACCGCCACCCCCAGCGTGCCGCCGAACAGCCTGGTCGAGCCGTTGACCGCCGAAGCGATGCCCGCCTTCTCCTTGGCGACGGCGCCCATGATGGCCTCGGTGGCCGGCGCCTGGGTCAGCCCCATGCCGATCCCGAGCACCACCCCCATCACCGCGATCACGCCGTAGGGAGTCGCCTGGGAGACCGTCGAGGTCCACGCCAGCGCCACGCAGTAGCACCCGAGTCCCGCGCCGACGACGATCTTGTTGCCGATCCGCACGGCCAGCCTCGTCCCGACGACCGAGGCCACCGCCACCGATCCGGCCACCGGCAGCAGGCGGAGCCCGGTGCTGAGCGGGCCGTAGCCCTTGACGACCTGGAAGTACTGGGTCATCAGGAAGATGAACCCGTTCAGGGCGAAGAACGCGATGGCCACCGAGGCGCTGGCGGCGGTGAACCGCGGGTTGCGGAACAGCGCCACCTCCACCATCGGGGACGCCGTCCGGCCCTCGGCGGCCACGAAGGTGGCCAGCACGGCGGCGCCGGCGACCAGCACGCCGATGGTGGTCGCCGAGCCCCAGCCCCAGCCGGGCCCCTGGATGACCCCCAGCACCAGCAGGCCCATGCCGGCCGCCGACAGCACCAGCCCTCGCCAGTCGACCGGCGGGATGGCCGGGTCGCGGGAGGTCGGCACCGCCCACGCGACCACCGCCGCGACCACCGCCGCCACCGGCGCCATGAACAGGAAGATGCTGCCCCACCAGAAGCGCTCCAGCAGCCAGCCCCCGACGATCGGGCCGGTGGCGATGCCGACCCCGGCGGTGGCGCCCCACAGGCCGATGGCGATGGCCCGCTCGCGCCGCCCGGTGAACACGTTGGTCAGCAGCGACAGCGTGGACGGGAACAGCATCGCCGCGCCCAGCCCCATCACCGCCCGCGCCGCGATCAGCTGGTTGGCGGAGGTGGCCAGCGAGCCGGCCAGGCTGGCGACGCCGAACACCCCCAGGCCCGCCAGCAGCATGCCCTTGCGGCCCAGCCGGTCCGACAGGCTCCCGGCGACCAGCACCAGCGCGGCAAACACCAGGTTGTAGGCGTCCACCACCCACTGCAGGTCGGTGGTGGTGGCGCCGAGCTGCCGCACCAGCGCCGGCAGCGCCACGTTCACGATCGTGATGTCCAGGCTGATGATGAAGGCCGCCAGGCACAGCCCGGCCAGAATCAGCCCCCTGTGTCCGACCAGCGTCGAGCTGCGGTCATCGGAGCGGTTCACTTGCGTGCCCCCTTCGCGTCTGCGCCCTCGTCCTTCCCGCTGCAACGAGGCCGACCGGGTGAGTAGCTTGATGCTACTCGACTCAGTATGATGACGCAACTCACTGTGGTAGACTGGGTGCATGCTTCCGAGGACCTACACCGGCCAGTACTGCTCGATCGCCGGCACGCTCGAAGTCGTGGGCGACCGCTGGACACTGCTCGTCATCCGCGAGGCCTTCCAGGGCACCAGCCGCTTCGACGACTTCCTGGCCAACATCGGCCTGGCGCGGACCGTGCTCACCGACCGGCTCAACCGACTGGTCGAGGAACAGATCTTGGAGCGCGTCCGCTACCAGCAGCGCCCTGACCGCTACGAGTACCGGCTCACCCAGAAGGGCCTGGACCTGTTCCCGGTCATCGTGGCCCTGCTGTCATGGGGAGACCGCTATGTCATGGGCGGACGCCCGCCGCTGGTGTTTCACCACCGCGGCTGCGGCGGCGCGGTGACCGACCGCCGGGTGTGCGCGCGCTGCGGCCAGGAGCTCGGTCCCCGGGAGGTCGAGCCGCGCCCGGGCCCGGGCGCGCGCAAGGGCAGCCGATCCGTCCGTCGAGATCCCACCTACGCCACCCAAACGGCGGCGCCACCCGCCTAGCTCAGCGCTGTTGGACGCGTCAGGGGGAAGACCGAGGCCGACTGCGGGCTGACGCTGCGGCGGGGCGCCGCGCCTTGGAGCCATCGACTTGATCGGGCTCTGGCTGAGCGGCCAGGGCCGAGTCAGGCCCCGCTGAATCAGCTGACGCGGCGAGCTCTGGTCCAGCCTCCGCCGTGACATCCGCACTGTCGGCGACGTCCCCGACGGCACTATCCACCGACGGCACGTCCTGCTCCTCCTCGGGAGGTCGGGCAAACAGCGAGGAGTTGAGCTCGGTCCGTACATAACCGAGGTGCTCCATTGTCCGATCGCGGAGCTTCTGGAGCCGCTCGGTCTCGGCCTGCACAGCGCTGCACTCATCCCGGACCGTCTGCCACATGAGCTGGCTCGCCGACTGCGCTTTCTCCAACGTGGCCCGGGCGTCGTCCTCGGCGAGCGTACGGATTTGCTTACCGCCCTCACTGGCCTCGGCCAGGATCCGGTCGCGCTCGTCAGCCGCCTCTCTGAGCGTGCCACGGGCCGCTGCGTGCAGCCGCTCCGCCTGCTGCCTGGCCTCCTCGAGCAGGTCGGCTGCCTGGCCCTCCGCCTCTTGAACGATCGTCTCGCCGCGTTCCTTGGCCTGTTCGACCAGCACTTCCGCCGACTGGCTCGCCAGCTCGAGCACCTTGGTCGCCTTGGCGCCCAGATGCTCGAACGTGGGTGGCTGGTCGTTGGCGGCCGCCTGTTCGGCCTGGGTGGCTCGGTCGCGCTCGGCCGCGAGTCGCTCGATGATGCTCTGGATGTAGGCGTTGACTCGCTGGCGGTCGTAACCCCGCACCACTACCGGGAAGTCTGGTGGGTCGATTTCGATTCCCCCGGCGGACCCAGCCGCAGTGTGCGGCTCGAACACGCTCATAGCGTCTCCTTTGGAGAACGGCAGGCCGTGGCGACAGGTCTGGTATATCCCCGCGCTGGCCACCCGGGCAGGTCGGCGGCGAACAGCCGGGAGCATCTCGTCGAAAGAGCGTCGTGGCCCCACGCGGCGTTACGGTCTTGCTCCCAGCGTCGCTGGATCCAAAGGGGCCCGGTAGGGGAGGCTTCCGGTCCCGAGCAAGATCGGCATATGGCTCAGGTCCGATTGCGCCTCGGGACGGTGCAGTTCATTCGGAGTCGAAGACCCAACGGGTGGGCGAACCGGTGAAGTCTGCCTCGGTCAGGCCGAACGCCCAGCGAGGCCGCACCCGGATGGTGGCGTTGACGGCGGGATCCAGCAGCTCGATGGAGTAGTCCGTCTGGTACTTGGCGTTCTCCAACGCGAGCAGCCTGGCGAGCGCCTCGGGGTCGGTAACCACCTCGGCGGTGCCCTCGACGACCACCGGCTCCACGGGGTTCTCGGTGGTGACCACGCAGCGCGGGTCGGCGGCCAGGTTGCGCGCCTTGCGTGACCGCCGGCTGCTGCTGAACCAGAACGACCCGTGGTGCCAGATGCCCCAGACCGGCATGGCGTGCGGGCGTCCGTCCGGCCAGCTGCTTGCGACCCAGTAGTTGCGCGAGGCGACCAGACGTTGCTCCGCCCATGACCACGGCAGCAGCCCGCTGCCCTGGGTGGGGGCGACGATGCCATACCCAGGCATGTACGGCCGGCTTGCTCGTGGCTGGTCCATGGTCGGCCTCCTTCAACCGCGACGATCGTGCAGCTTCGCTGCACCAGCAGCCGCCTCGGCGCCCAGCGAACCTGATGGGCCGCAGGCAGCGGCCACCCCGCACAGCATCTCCGTTGTGCCAGGACGTCGTCACGCGCCGTGAACGGGGTTGACGAGATCCCTTCCCTCAACCCTGATCTGGAAGCCACCGTCGCGGTGCAGGCCACGGTGATTGATGACCAGTTTGCGCGTGCAGCAGCCGAGTGCTGCGTACCGATGGCGTGACTGGTGCAGGTAGGGGCGGCACCCGCTGCGGGAGTGGTCGGTGAGCCGGCTGGCGGGGCTGGAGAGCTCCGTCGTGCGACGGTGGGTCTCGTGGCGCAACGACCACCGTACCCTCTCTGCTCCCTGGCTGGTCTCCGCGATTCCATCGGCGGGTGCCGCGACCTCTCAGCGCTTCTTGGCGGCGCGGGCGATGGCGCCGATGGCCGGTGCCACCGTCAGCCACAGCCCGATGGTCACCACCATCGAGGTCGCGTACCCGAACGGCCGGATGCCGGCATCGCTGTCCACGATCCCGGCGAAGATCATCAGTAGCCACGCGCTGAGGAAGAAGGCCGGGCCAGCGGCCACGAGCCCGAAGAAGCTCTCCATGGTTCCTCCCACGATCTCGAGTTGGTCGCCAGCGCTCACAACATGGCTGGCGCGGTTCCATGTCCGGTGCCTGGGCGCCGGCGTGGCGCTACTCCGCGGGGTCGGCCGGGTCCAGGTTCCGCATGGCGGTCAGCAGCCGCTCCCGCCGCGCGCGCTCCTGCTCGCCGACCTTCCCGCGGGCGAGGGAGAACGCCGCGTCGCGCATGGCGGTCATCAGGTGCTCTCTGGTTTGCGGGTGCATCCGCGGCCTCCTTGTTGCGGTCCGTGGAGATGGATCGTCCCTCGTTGCTGATCGTGCTCCCCGCGCTCCGCTCGCGCCCGGTGAGGTAGTCCCGCCGGGACGCGCGCCGGTTGCTCGAATGGACCCGGCGCCAATCGGTGCGGCGCAGCGGGCGCTCCGCCGCCGGGCAGGCCCCAACAGCGCTGCCCGTGCTGGCGAGTATTGCCCGGAGCTGGAGCGAGGCCGCCGAGCAGACCGCCGAGGGCCAACCCAGCGCAGCGCCGCCATCACGCTCGGGCTGGCTCAGTTGGCCGGTGGGAGGGGCTGATGGTGATCAGGGTGCGGATGTAGTTGGCGCGCTCGTAGGCGGCGGGGTCCCCGGCGGTGCGGCTGGCGGCGCCGCGGATCTCTCCTACCGACCGGTAGCCGTGGCGGTCGAGCCACTGGCGCAGTTCGGTCTCCATGGTGGCCAGGTGCTCGGGGCCGTCGCGCAGCAGTGCGGAGGTGGTCATGGCCACGTCAGCGCCGGCCAGCAGCGCCTTGACGGCGTCCAGGCCGCTGTGGATGCCGCTGCTGGCGGCCAGGGAGGCGGGGAGCTGGCCGTGGAGGATGCCGATCCAGCGCAGCGGCAGGCGCAGCTCCGCGGGGGTGCTGAGGCTCAGCTTGGGGGTGACCTGCAGGGTCTCGGGGTCGATGTCGGGCTGGTAGAAGCGGTTGAACAGCACCAGCCCGTCGGCGCCGGCGTCGACCAGCTGCAGCGCCATGTTCCCCATGGCGGTGAAGTAGGGGCTGAGCTTCACCGCCAGCGGGATCCCGAGCTGGTCGCGGAGGCCGCGCACGAGGGTCCGGCAGCGGGTCTCGATCTCCTGGCCCGGGAGGCCGAAGTGGGTGGCGACGAAGTAGATGTTCAGCTCGACCGCGTCGGCGCCCGCGCCCTCCAGCAGGGGGGCGTACTGGACCCAGGTGCCTGGGTCGACGGCGTTGAGGCTGGCGATCACGGGGATGTCCAGGTTGGCCTTGGCCTGCGCGAGCAGGGTCAGGTAGCCGTCCGGGCCGGTGTTGTAGCTGCGTAGCCTGGTCAGGGACCACCCGCTGGACCGGTTGCCGAAACGGGCGCCGGCGATCTGCTCGAGAACAGCGGCCTCCTCGGTGAGCTGCTCCTGGAACAGGGAGGGCAGCACCACTGCGCCTGCGCCGGCCTTCTGGAGGCGGCGCAGGTCGCCCAGGGTGCCGGTCATCGGTGAGGCAGACGCTACCAGCGGGCTGCGCAGCTCCAGCCCCAGGTAGCGGGTGTGCAGATCGACCACGACATGAACCTCCTCGTGCGGCGGGCGGGCGCCGCAGCCAGACTCGCTTCGAGCTTGACGCTGTCTGGATGCGCCGGCACCTGCCGGAGGGCCCGGGTCCACAGAGCCGATGGGCCCTGCCGCCTGCCCGGGTAGCCGGGATCCTGGAGTGGCATCGGGGCGCGGATGGGAGAGGTTGCGATGGCCAACCTTGGCGCGGGCCCGGCATTGCGTGCCCGCCTTCGGCTGGCGCGCCACCTCGCCGCAGCGATACGACTGGATCGACAACGATGGCCGTCCCAGCACCGACCGGATCCTCTCGGAGTTCCAGCACCTGGCGGCGGGCGGGACACTTGATGCCTGGGCCTGTATCCGCTCGACGATTTCCGCATGCGGCTGGTGAGCCACTGGCGGGCGAGGTGACCACAGGTTTGCTCAAGCCGGTTGGCGCCGCTGTGCACGGGTGGGATGCCAGTGGAACAGGTCTCCGGCTGCACCAGGAATTCGCTTCCAGACAGGAAGAGCACGAAGACCGAAACGCGGGACGAAGGGGCCCGAACTTCGGGACCTTCGGCAGGTGGCCGCGCAGCGCCTGCTGGAGACGGTGCATCAAGAAGGGCCGCAGGGCCCGAAGCAGAAAAGGAGGAGGACGATCCGCCGCCGCATGTTTGACCTGTTGTTGTCGTCAACAGGGATGGTCCTGACGATCGTGCTGCTGGTCGCGGGCGGGCTGCTGTTTTGGGGGTACAGCTTCGCGAACAACAACGTGCACGACCAGCTGGCCGCCCAGAGGATCTTCTTCCCCCCAAGGGCAGCCAGGCGCTGGCCCCGCCGGAGATCGGGCGCTACCTGAACCAGTACGCGGGTCAGCAGCTCGTCGACGGCGCGCAGGCCCAGGCCTACGCGAACCACTTCATCGCCGTGCACCTCAAGGAGACGGCCGGTGGCAAGACCTACGCCGAGGTCAGCACCCTGTCGCGGCAGAACCCCAACGACGCGAAGCTGGCGGGTCAGGTGCAGACCCTGTTCCGGGGCGAGACCCTTCGTGGCCTGCTGCTCAACGCCTACGGGTTCTGGAAGATCGGACAGCTGGCGCTGATCGCCAGCATCGTCTCGCTCTCGCTGGCGGGGATCATGCTCGTGCTGACCATCCTGGGGTTCTGGCACCTGCGCCGGGTGGGTCCGGCCGAGGAGCTGATGGCTCCCACCCTCGACTCGCACAGGACCGGCGCGCCTGCCTAAGCCGCGTGCGACCAACAGCCACGGCAAGCGCCGACGCCCCCCGACCCGACCGACAGGCGGACCGGGGGCGTTGAATCGCCCGGGTTGGTGGAGGCTCTGGATGTGCCCGCCTGGGTTGGACGTGATCGGTCAGGCCGGACCTACGCCCTCGAGGTCCCTGCTCTCAAGGGGGCTTTCGCCTCTGCTCGGAGCCGCTGTCGATTGGCAAGAGTCGAGGTGTTGATGGAGGTGCGACCAAGTGGATGCCGGACGGATCTCGCAAGAACGCCAGGGACCCAGAGAGGAGGCGGTCATGGCCGTTCTGACGCAGCCGAGGCCGACCGATGGCTCCGAGCCCCAGCTTGCGCAAACGGCCTCCGGGGCCAGCATCGATCTGTACTGGCTGCCGCTCGGTGCGGGTGGCTGGTTCGTTCGGCTGAACGGGCGCATCTACGAGGCCATCCACTCCGGGCGCGTCGCCTCCTCGACCTGGTTGGCTCCCTGCCGAGCCCGGTCTGGGGCCGAGACGAGCTCGGGACGGGCGAGATGTGGAACTCGAACTCGGTGATTTCGTGGCTGCTGGCCCGGAGCGGCCTGCCAACCAACGCGATCAGTCCCCCAGCCGGTGGACGCGCGCCAGGATGGGAGGCGGGCCTGGTCACGGCCCGCCGCCAGCGGAGCGACCCTCATAGTCGCTCGGCGGAAGAGACTGTGGGCTGCAATATCAGAGGAACATCGGCGGGCCGAAGCTGATGAAGCGGTCGAACTGGCCGAATGGCTGGTTCGCCATCAAGACGTTGACCCACGGGTCCAGGTGGAAGCCGCGTCCCACGAGATGGCGGACGGCAACCGCGTTCGGGCCGGGAACCTCGAGACTCAGGCTCTTGACGCCCAACGCATGCGCACGAGCCTCCACGTGCAGCGGCTGTTCAGGCAGGTCGTCAGCATCGAGCGCCCCGATGGGACCGGAGCCGCTGTGGCCGACGAAGCGAAGCCGACACTCCTGCCGTCGCGACGATAGAGATATCCCTCGCGGCGCTCGATGGGCCAGCGCACCTCCGCTTCGCCCCGGCCGTAGCCGAGGATGGCCCGTTCGATGGCGGTGACGTCGGTCAGTGGGCGCTGGGCGCTGCTCCTCGTTCGCAACCTGGTCGGCGGGCAGGAACGATTCACCGACCTGCGCCGGGGACCTCCGCGCAACGCAACGTTCCTGGTGGTAGCCGCGCGTGTCATGATCAACCTGCAGGAGCGCGACCGACACCGTCTCCGACGCCGGGCGGCACGAGCTTGAAGCATCTCCGCGGCCGGCCCCTCGGGAGACGAGGGGTATCCGCACGGAGCAGGACCGCAGGTGAGGAGCTGTGATGGCACCGCGGCGACAGAAGGTGGCGACGGTGAACCGCCTACTGGCAGTCCTGGACAATACGGAAGCTGCCACGACGGCAACGAACGCGCTCATCCGCGCCGGCTTCGGCCCAGAGGCCATCACGGTCCTGCTGGGCAACGAGGACGCGGACCGTATTGACAGCCTGGGAAAGGTGCGCGGACGCTGGACGCGAGCCTGGCGTCTCCTGCAGTTCACGCAGACGGACCAGATGGTCGACCTGGTGGTCTACGAGGCGGCCCTGCGAGACGGTCGCACCATCATCGCGGTTCATGCGCCACGCATGAAGGACAGAGAGCGGGCCAAACTGGCACTCGGCGCTGCAGGCGCGCACTTCATGAACTTCTTCGGGCGGATCGCTACGGAAGACGTCTCGCGCTGGCGTGGCAAGGAACTGCCGATTCCGCCGTATCTCCGCCGCTGAGCGCTCGCGTGACGCCCAGTACGACAGCCGTCGTTTTGCTCGGATCGGCGCTGAGAACGGCGTGGCGCTCAGGCCGGGTCTGGAAGGTAGCGGACGCTCTTGTCGCGCAGATATCCGGCAAGAGCCGCTCCCCACACCCGCCGGCCCCGGAACGTATGCACCCGGCCCTCGGTCAGGTCGACCACTGCCGGCTGGACGATGGCGGCGAACCCACCGAGCCCGAGCCGGAACGGCCTGGCCGCCAGCTCCTTGGCGGCGCTGTCCACCTTGGGCGCGACCAGGACAGCCAGTGCCGCCACGCCCGACTGCGCCCCTCGCAACTGCCCCTTCTTGTCCTTGGCGTAGTCGCTGGCCTGACGCGCGAAGTCCCGCACCGCGGCCTCGTCCACTTCTGGGACGCTGGCGACCACGGTGAACAGGTTGATCTTGGAGAGCGCTTTGACGTTCGAGCGGTAGCCGACCATCGCCTGCCTCGAACCGATGGCTTCGTCCGTCACCTCGCAGCCGTCCTCGATAAGGCGGTCGCGCACCGTTGTGAGGTAGCTGTCAGCAGAGATCACGTGACCCCTCCCGGGACCCAGGTTCTGACCCAAAGGTGAAGTATGCTCGCAAATGGCTCCACCGCGCGAAGGCCGGCAGCCGCCACGACGGACAAGCCGGCGGTTCGTTGGGTGCACACCGCTAGGTTCACGCCTCCGGAAAACCGGGGGAACCCTCACCCAGCCACTGGGCCTTCAAGGCCACCCTCACGCTGGACAGCGCCGAGCAGGTGCTGTGGACCCACCAGCTCAACGTCGCCAACGGCGGCTACCACGCGGGGGCGGCGCATCGCCAGTGACGCTGGGGTGGACGACCGGCGGCTGGTCATCTACCGGCTCGGCGACGCCGGACGCCTGAACGTCACCGGCCAGACCGTCCGCCAGGTCATAATGGGACCGCGCCAGCCACTCGCTACCGGCGGGTACCTGACGACCCGGGGAGGATGGGACGCGGAGGCCCCGCTGGCGGAGGGAGGGACGCACGACCGCAACACCTTCGCGTGGGATGGCCGCGCTCGGCCTGCTCGCGGTGCTGACGCTGCTGGCCGGGTGCACCTACGAACCCAAGGTGGGACGAGGTTTGGAGCCACAGCTTCCCGCTGACAATGTTACGATTGTAACCTCAAGATGATGCCTTCGTTCAATCCAAGGGGTGTGGGATGGCCGACGGCGAGCGGTGGTTGCTGGTGACGACCTCCACAGCGGGTGGGCCGGCGTCGCTGCGGGTGCAGGTCTGGCGGAAGCTGCGCTCGCTCGGCGCGCTGTACCTGCAGCAGTCGGTCTGCCTGCTGCCGGACCGGCCTGAGGTGGCCCGGGCGGTGCGGCGGCTGCTGGACCGGGTGCGCCGCGACGGCGGCGAGGGCCGGCTGCTGCACGTGACGCTGCCGGAGCGCGCCGAGCAGGCACAGATCATCGAGGCGTTCCGCAGCGAACGGGCGATCGAGTACGGCGAGGTACTGGAACGCGTCCCGGGGTTGCTGGAGGAGCTTGCGACCGAGCGGGCCCGCGGACGGACCACCTATGCGGAGGTGGAGGAGTCCGAGGCCGACCTGGAGCGGTTCCGGTCGTGGCTGGCAAAGATCGCTGCGCGGGACTACTTCGGCGCCCCCAACGCGGCCGAGGCCCACGCCGCGGTGGAGCGCTGCGCGGCGGAGTTCGCCGCCTTCGAGCAGGCGGCCCTGGCCGCCGAGGCTCCAGAGCCGCCCGCCGAGGTGACTACCCCCGCGCCGGTACGGCGGCTGCGGCTGGCCAAGGCCGACCCACCGTGATTCGTGTCCCAGCCGCCGTGGCCCCGCCGACACCACCGTCTCCGGGCTGGCCGCCACCGGCGCACTGAGCCGCACCCAGGCCGCCCAGGCCTGGCGCAGCATCGCGTCCGAGGCCACCCGATGGGGCTTCTCCACCAGGGCGGCGTGACCCGCCCGGCCCAGAGGCTCGCAGTTGTCACAGATCGGTCTGTGCGCGGGTGAGTTGGCGGCCGACGGCGGCCAACCCGACCCCGACCCCAACCCCGGCCACCACCACCAGCCAACTTGCCGCGGGCAGGCCGGCCAGCCCCAGCGCGCCGCCAAGCGGCGTGGCGGCCAACAGGATCCCCACGCCCAGCGCAGCCAGCGCCCAACCCGGAAACGCCAGGTTGGCCCTTGGCGGCAGGCTAGGCCGTGCACGCAGCGTCCAGGCCACCCCGGCGTGGCCCATCAGCCACGTCGCCATTGCCGCGGTGCTGGCCGCGGCCGTGCCGAGCTGGCCGGCGAGGAGCAGGTAGCTGCCGCAGGTGGCGGCAAACAGGGCCAGCCCACACGCCGCGATCGCACCGACCTCGGTGTGGTCGAGGAACCGGCGGGCCGGGTCGCGGGGCGGCCTGCGCATCACCCCGGGCGTGGGCGGCTCGGCCACGAACGCCACCGAGGCGCCAAGATCCATGAAAAGCTCCAGCAGCACCAGCTGCACCGGCCGGAACGGCGCCGCCAGCCCGACCGCAAGCGGCACCAGCATCGCCAGGACCAGCCCGAGCTTGGCCCCGAGGTAGAACGCGACCGCACGGCGCAGCTGGGAGCCGATCGTCCGTCCGCCCGCGACCGCCGCGGCGATCGTGGGATAGGCGTCGTCGGTAAGCACCAGGTCGGCGGCCTCGCGGGCAAGGTCGGTGCCGCGCCGGCCCATCGCCACCCCCACGTCGGCCGCGCGCAGCGCCGCCGCGTCATTGACCCCGTCGCCGGTGACCGCCACCACCTCGCCGGCGGCTTGCAGGGTCTGCACGATGCGCAGCTTGTCGGCAGGGGTGGCCCGCGCCACAACCCGATCGCGCTCGAGCCAGCCGGCCAGCGCGCGCTCGTCGAGGCGAGCCAGCCCCTCGCCGCCCAGCAGCACCCGCTCTGCGGGCACGCCCGCGCGCGCAGCGACCGCCGCGGCGGTGCGGCCGTGGTCGCCGGTCACCACCACGGTCCGCACGCCAGCGCCGGCCAGGGCGGTGACCGCCTCGGGAACCCCTGGGCGCAGCGGGTCGTCGAAGCCGAGCAGCCCCACAAACGCAAGGTCGCGTTCGGCCTGCTGGGCCGAGCCCGGCACCCGCGCCACGGTGGCCTCGGCGACCGCCAGGACCCGCAGACCCCGCCCCGCCAGGTTGTCGACCCGCTGGGCGATCTCGGCGCGTTCGGCCTCCGACAGCCGGCAGACGGCCACGACCGCCTCTGGCGCACCCTTGACCGCCACCCGCACTCGAGCGGAGGCCGAGGCGGCGCCGGGGTCAAGCCGCCAGGCGCGGCTGACCCGTCGGCGCTGCGGATCGAACGGGAACACCGCGACCTGCTCGCCTGGTGGCACCACGCCGACGCGGAGCGCGGCCTCGGCGATGGCCGTCTCCACCGCGCCGGCACTGCCAGCCGGCAAGGCCGTCGGAGGCGGCTGGGTCGCACGCGCAACGCCGAGGACCCGGGCGCGGTCGCCGTCAACGGCCGCAAGCTCCAGGCGGTTCTGGGTGAGCGTGCCGGTCTTGTCGGTCACCACCACGGTGACCCCGCCAAGCGTCTCGGCCGCGCGCAGCCGCCGCAGCAGCGCGCCTCGGCGGGCCAGCCGCCGTCCCCCGACCGCCAGCAGCACCGTCACCAGGATCGGCAGCTCCTCGGGGATGGTCGCAAACGCCAGCGTCAACCCGGCCAGCAGCATCTGCCGCAGCGGCTGGCCACGCACCACGCCGACCAGCGGCACCAGCACACTGGCAGCCACCGCGACCATCAGCACCGCGCGGGCCAGCTCGCCCATGCCGCGCTGCAGCGCGGTGGCCGGTTCCCGCGCGCTCTCCACCAGGCGGCCGAGCCGGCCAAGCTCGCTATCCGGCCCGGTGGCCACCACCACCGCGCGGCCCTCGCCCGCCACCACCACCGTTCCAGCCCACAGCATCGACGAGCGCTCGGCCAGCGCCACCTTCGCCGCCACCAACGCGGCGCTCTTGGCGGCCGCCGCCGGTTCCCCGGTCAGGGCCGACTCGTCGGCCGCAAGACCCGCAGCCCAGATGACCCGGCAGTCGGCCGGCACCCGATCGCCAACCTCGACCACCACCACGTCGCCGACCACCACCTCCTCGGCGGGACGGTCAGCCAGCCGGCCCGCGCGAAGCAGCCTCGCGGTCGGCGCGGCCAGCACCCGCAGTCCAGCAAGCGCTCGCTTGGCGCGCAGCTCGGTGGCCGTCTCCAGCCCGGCGACCGCGGCAATGACGGCGGCGATCGCGATCGCATCCCGCAACTCACCCCAGATGGCCTGCAGGATCGCGACCCCGATCAGCAGCAACTGCAGCGGCTCGGCAAGCGACTCCGCCAGCTCTCCCAGGACCAGCAGCCGGCGCCGGCCACCAGAACGGGGTATCGGTGGCCGGCGCCGGCTGGCCTGCTGCTCGCTCAGCCCCTCCGGGCGGCTGTCGGCCAGGCGGAGGGTCTCGGCCGCCTGAAGCGCCCACCAGGGCTCTGCCAGGGGCGTGGCAGCCGTCGCCTGTCGCGCGGCTGTCGACGAAAACCCCTCACCCGCCATGCAACAGATGTTACATCACTATGCAACGACCAGTTCAAGTCGCTGGGCTTGGTACGGAACTGCGGGGGCGTCGGCGACGTCGATGGCAGCGCCTTTGCCAGGTCCGCGCCTCGCTGGGGCGGCGGGAGCCCAGGACCTGCAACCAAGACAAGCAGACTCACCCAGAAGCGTCCGCATGTGGAGGGCTTGGCGTGTGAACCGCGAGGATGGTGAGCAGGTCCAGGAGGTGCTGGCGTTGGGAGCGGGTCAGCGGCGCCAGGCCCTCCTCCTCGCCTTGGCGCACGATCGCCTTGCAACGCGCCAACAGCTCCCGGCCATGGGAGGTGAGCTCCAGCGCGTAGCGGCGGCGGTCGGTGGGATCGCGGCGGCGCGTGACCGCACCGATCGTCTCCAGGTGGTCGACGATGGCTACCAGCATGCTGCGGTCGACCCCAAGGGCGTTGGCGAGCGTCTGCTGGGTTGCGGGCTGGGTGTGCTCGAGCACGGCCAGGGCGCCGTAGTGGCGAGGGCGCAGGTCAAGCGGCGCCAGCGCGGCGGTGAAGCGGGCGTTGACGGCGGCCCCCGAGCCGGCTGAGCAGGTAGCCGATCCCGCCAAAGCGTGCCACCGGTGGCGTTGGCGTGCCCTGCTTGCCGAGATCCTCACCCATTGGCGCAGCGTACGCTCTCCTCAACTGTTGGATAATGCAACAGTTGGATCTTTCATCTTGAGTACGGCTATGCGATCCACGAGCTGGTCTTCGCAGCGTTGTTCCTGGCCGTGGTGCTCATCCCGTTCCGCATACGAACCCAAACCCGCTGCTCATCGGCCCGACCATCCGACTGCCGGGGCATCACGGCAAAATCCGCAAGTCTGCGCGATGGGTTGTGCGTCCTGCGTGTTTGCGTCCCGTGTCCCGTGTGTCAGGCAGGGTGGCCGGGACGGCTTGTCGGGGCCGCCAGCTAGCATCGGCGCAGCCGACCACGATCGCGCGTCTTTCCCCAGAGCGGCCAGGCACCGCTGTGCCACCGCGTGCCGCGGTTATCGGGTCGGTCTTGGGTTGACCGGCACGCTTGGCGAAAGGAGCACGGCATGCGACCGCACTACCGGCAGGGCGACGTCCTGCTCGTCGCCGTCCCCGCCATCCCCGAGGATGCCCGGCTTGTGCCACGTGACCAGGGGCGGATCGTGCTGGCGCTGGGGGAGGCGACCGGACACGCTCACGCTATCGCCGACCCGCAGGCCGCCTTGATGGAGACCGCGCTGCAGGAGCGCTTCCTCCACGTCCTGCGTGAGGGCGGGGTCCTGCTCCGTCACGAGGAGCACCACCCGATCCTGCTGCCTCAGGGGGCCTACCAGGTGCGTCGGCAGCGGGAGTATTCACCCGGCGCGGTCTGGCGCATGGTGGCCGACTGATGGCTGGCGGCGTGGTGGGGCTGACCGCCGCGCAGCGCGCGTTGGCGCAGGTGGTGTGCCAGGAGTGGGTGGGGCATGGGCTGACGCTGCAGCCGGCGGACCAGGCCACCGCGGAGGCAGGGGTGCGGCTGGTCTACCGGGCGGCGGGTCTGCCGCCGCCGCGGCAGGTGGTGTGGGCGGGGTCGCCGCTGGCCGGGGTGGTCGCGGCGTTGGCGCTGACGGCCAGGTCGGACGGTGACCTGCGGGTCGTGCCGGATGTGTGGGAGCAGGTGTGGACCCGGCTGGCGGCCGAGGCCGCGATGCCGGCCGGCGATCCGGTCTGGGCGCACCTGGGGCACGACCAGGTTGGCGCGCCGGTGTGGTCCCGGCTCAGGGACCCGGTCTGGGATGCATGGTGGGCTGCGTGGGAGCGGGTCGGCGAGCCGGTCTGGGAGGAGGCCGCCGCGCAGGCATCAACGGTCGATGCGCGGGTCGGGGCGGTCGGGGAGGCGATCTGGGAGCAGGTCAGCGGCCAGATCGCGGAGGCGGGAGTCGACTGGCAGGTCCGGGAGGCGGTGCGACGCCACGTTGGGGAGCCTGACCAGGCCTGGGGCTGGGAGTGGGACTCGGAGATCTGGCCGGGTCTGTTGGCGAAGGTGGCCAGGCGGGCCTGGCTGCCGCCGTGGGAGCTGGTGGTCGCGGCGCCTGGAGCTGGCAGCGATGTCTGGGATGGGTCGTACCCGTGGGAAGAGGAGCTCGAGGACGACACCGACAACGATGCGCCCCCGCGCCAGGTCGGCGAGGAGCTCCGCGATCTGAGCGAAGAGGATGAGCGGGACCTGGATGACACGTACTGGGACTCGGTCGAAAGGGGCCCGTTCGAGGAGGAGGTGAGATCCGGCTGGTACACGCGCGGGCAGCATGACGCTGGTGCGCTGGCGCTCATGGACGTCCTGGACCAGACCGTAGGCCTACGGCCCCAGCCGCTCGCCGGGCAGCTGCTGATCGGCCGCTCCGCCGGGTGGTGGTGGCCGTTCGAGCACGTGGTGATCCTCACCGAACGCCCCTGTGTGTTGGACCTGGCCCTTGACGAGCAGGGACGCCTGCACCACCCGACAGGGCCGCTGGTGGCCTACCCCGACGGCTGGGCCGTCTGGGCCTGGCCCGGCATACGCGTCCCCCGCCAGCTCATCGAGCGCCCCGAGTCGATCACCGTCGCGCAGATCCGCGCCACCCGCAACCTGGAGGCCCGCCGGGTCATGCTGGAGCGCTACGGGCTGGACCGCTACCTGCGCAATTCCGACGCCACCCTGGTGCACGTCGACGAGTACGGCAAGCTGTGGCGTTGCGAGCTGCCCGGTGACGAGCCGCTGCTCATCGTCGAGGTCGTCAACGCCACCCCTGAGCCAGACGGCACCTCTGCGATGTACCTGCTGCGGGTCCCGCCGACCATGCGCACCGCCCAGCAGGCTGTGGCGTGGACATTCGACATGGCCGCAGAGGACTACCACCCGGCCGCGCAGACCTGACCCCGCCCCGCCGTCTGGCCACCGCAATTCCTCAGTCAGGCAGGGGCCTTCGGGCGGCTCGCCGCTTGCAGGCCCTCCGGCTCATCCACCGAGCGATCCACCGGTCAGCCACCCACCTTGAACAGCGTCGTGCCGAACCACACCAGCGGTTCCTCCGGCTGGAGCGCTCGGGCCCTGGGGAGGAACTCCAGGAACCTGGGGTGCTGGTCGAACTGCTCGTGCTCGCGCATTCCAGGTACCTCGACGTGGAGGATGTAGTGGCCCTGTCCCTCCGGTCCCTTGATCCCGCCTTCCACGGGCGTGAGCGAGGCTCCAATGAACCTGCCGGCTGCGAGGAACTCCTCCCACAGAGGAAGGACCTCTGCCCGGAACATCTCCTCGAATTCCCCTGCCTGGTCCTCCCGGAACTTCAAGATGATGGCGATCGTCTGGCTCATATTTTCCTCCTCTGGCCGCGCGAACCCCGTTCGCAGGTTGCGACGAGCAGCGACCATACGGCAGCCAGCCGATCCTGGATGAGGCCGTGGAGCACGTCGTGGACCTCTCGTCGACATAGGACACCCCGACGGCGAATTCCCACCACGCCCTCGCCGGATCAAGTCACAAGCTAAGTTCAGTGACAGGACATCGGAATGTTCATTGACACGACGACCAACATGTCTGGATCCTATGAAGGCGACCGAAGTACGTCTAAGATGGAGATTAGCGGATATCGAGACATTTTTCCAGATGGCTGTTGGTTATCGCCAAGTGAAACCTTTAGCGGTAGTTGGAGGTAGGTCGCTGTGCCAGTCGCCGAAGGAACGCGTCGATCCGGGGTCCCTGCCGACGTGGCCGGATGACCGCCCGAGTTGTGGGCGAGGACCGACGAACGCCGCACCGGGTGCTGATCGCCGAGGATCAGAGGCTCATGCGAAGGGCGCTTCGCCTGACACTCGAACCCGAGGCGGACATTGAGATCGTGGGTGAGGCGGTGGACGGGCAGGCCGCCGTGGAGATGGTCCGCAGTCATTGTCCTGACGTCGTCCTGATGGACATCCGCATGCCGAAGCTCGACGGGATCGAGGCCACCCGTCGGCTCACCGACGGCCCGGAGCCGACCAAGATCCTTGTCCTCACCGCGTTCGACAGCGACGAACATCTCGTCGCCGCCTTACGGGCGGGAGCGGTCGGCTTCCTGTCCAAGGACGCGGACCCAGACGAGCTGATCCAGGGAATCCGGCAGGTCGCAGTCGGTGACGCGGTGATCGCTCCGTCCGCGACCAGGCGCCTGCTGCGGCTGTTCGCGCACCAGATGCCTTCCCTGCCGCCGCCGGGGGCGGACCTGCTCGAGACGCTCACCGATCGCGAGCTGGAGATCCTGGTGCTGGTGACGAAGGGGCTGAGCAACACCGAGATCGCGCGTTCCCTGCACCTTGCCGAGACGACGGTGAAGGGCCACGTCGGACGGCTCCTCGCCAAGCTACAGCTTCAGGACCGAGTCCACCTGGTCATCTTCGCCTACGAGCACAATATCGTCCGGCCCTGAGTCAAGCCCGCGGATCAGTCAGCGATGATCGGTGGCCAGGCGGATGCCGAGCCCGATCAGGACGACCCCCGAGACCTGCTCGAGCCGGCGGCGCACGCGGGGCCGGGAGAGCATCGCCTTCGCCCGGCCGATCAGGAGGATCAGCAGCAGTGACCAACTGCCATCGACGATCGCCCACACCACCGCCAGGAGCAGCAGACTTGCCCGGACCGGAACCCCGGTGGGCACGAATTGGGGCAGGAACGACATGGCGAAGACGGCGCCCTTGGGGTTGGCGAGGCTCGTCACGATGCCGATGTGGAGCGAGCGCGCGTCTTGACCGCCGGCCTGTGGTCCGGTCGAGACGGCGGCGGTCCAGGTGGCCGCGTTGCCCTCGCGGTCGCGTGCCGACAGCAGCGACTGCACGCCGAGTGCGAGCAGGAACACGGCCCCCACGACACGGATGGCGTTGTAGGCGACCGCGGAGGCGGCGACCAGAGCGGAGAGGCCCAGCGCGGCCGCGACGCCCCAGAACAGCAGCCCTATCTTGTCGCCGACGGCGGCTGCGAGCCCGGCGCGACGCCCGGCTCGCATCGTCTGTCGGACCATGAGCGCGGTGCTCGGACCGGGTGCCATTGCAAGGAGCAGGGCCGCGACGGTGAACGCGAGCAGATCATCCAGCACGCTCCGACGTTCCCCTCACCCTGAGCTGGGCTGTGACTGTCACCTGCCAGGAAACCTACCATGCCGTTCGACGAAGGGCACGATGCCGCCGGCGTCGATGATCTCCTGGACGAATCCTGGCGGCGGCGGCAACGGGAACTCGCGACCGCCCAGAACGACGTGACGACGCTGCAGGTCGAGCACGACCTCGTCCCCGTCCTTCACGGCAGCCACCAGGTCGGCCGCGACGAAGGTGGGAATGCCGAGGCTGACCGCGTTTCGAAAGAAGATCCTGGCGAAACTCAACGCGATGATGGCACCGACCTGACGCCGCCCGAGGGCCGACGCTGCGTATTCGCGTGAGGAGCCACAGCCGAAATTCCGCTCGGCGACGAGCAGGTCGCCCGGTTGGGCCTGCTCGGCGAAATCAGGTCGCGCCTCGATGAACGCCGCCTTGCCCACGTCCTCGCCGGGACGCATGTATGGCGCATAGCGTCCAGGCACGATCTGATCGGTGTCCACATTCGACCCGAACTTCCATACCCTGGCCATCGCTGACTCCCATCTGCTTCTCAGCCATCGACAGGTGGCGGCCTACAGCTCACGCGGATCCGCGATCCTGCCGAGCACCGCGGTCGCCGCAGCTACGGCCGGAGAGGCGAGATAGATCCGGGACGCCCGGGGAGCCCATCCGCCCCTTGAAATTGCGGTTACCGGTGGACAGGCAGACGTCGTCGTCGCCCAGCGTTCCCTGGTGGCGCCCCATGCACGGCCCGCACCCCGGTGAGCCCAGCACGGCTCCGGCTGTCAGCAGGGTGGTGAGGGTGTCATCTGCCGTGGCGCGTTGCAGTTCATGACTGGAGGCCGGCGTGACCAGCAGGCGGACGTCGGCGGCGACGCGGCGCCCCCGCAGGAGGCTGGCCGCCGTGCGCAGGTCCTCGTACCTGCCGTTGGTGCAGGTCCCGAGGAACACCACGCTGACCGGCTCGCCGGCGACGTCCGAGAGGTCCACGACATGGTCGACCGCGTGGGGGATGGCGACCTGCGGCTGCAGCCTGTGGAGGTCGACCCGCACGCGTCGCTTGTAGGATGCCTCGGCGTCGACGAACAGCCACTCGGGTACCGGGAAGCGCTCCGCCACCTCACCGGACGGGGGGACGATCCCGGCCTTCGCGCCCAGCTCCACCGCCATGCTGGCGAGCACCTGCCGGCCCGGCAAGGACAGCCACTCCAGACCGTGATACTCGACACAGGCGTATGTCGCACCTTCGATGGTGAGTTCCCGGCAGAGCTTCAGGGCAAGGTCCTTCACGTCGACGCCTGGCCGGAACCGCCCCCTCACGTCGATCTGGATCGTCTCGGGGACCCGCAGCCAGATGTGCCCGGTGCCCCAGATCAATGCGATGTCGGTCGAGCCCATGCCGGACCCGAACGCCCCCACAGCGCCATAGCTGGTCGAATGGGAGTCGGAGCCCAGCACGATGCGGCCGGGGCGGGCGATCCCCTCCTCGATCAGCACCTGATGCGAGATGCCACGGCCGGCCTCGAAGAGGCGGATTCCCTGCTGTCTGGCGAACGTCCGGATCGCGTTCTGGTAGTTCGCGGTACCGACCGACGAGGCGGGGGCGATGTGGTCGATCGCCAGGACGATCCGCTCCGGGTCGTGGACCCTTTCGATGTGCAACTCCTGCTGCATGATGTCGATGATGCTGGGCGTAAGCGAGTCGTGACCCATCGCGACGTCAGGCCGGACCACCACGAGGTCACCCGACCTCACCGCGTGCCCGACAGCCCTGGACAGGATCTGCTCAGCCAGCGTCTGTCCCATAACGCCTCCCTCGACGCGCAGTCGATCGGACACAGCTCAAAGCCTCGGGACCGCCTCGTCAGCGGACGACCGCTGCAGGGCGGCCAGCACCGCGTCGCGGACCGACGACGTGACGTGACGGTCGAGATGCGCACCGCCTGCCAGCGCGGACGCGACAGCGTGCTCGACGCGCCCGGCCACGTCCTGCCGCCCCCAGACATGGCCCGCCAGCAGCGCGGCGCTCAGGATCGCGGCCACCGGATTGGCGAGCCCCTTTCCCGCAATATCAGGAGCTGCACCGTGGACAGGCTCGGCGACCGCGAGGTCGTCGCCGAGGTTCAGCGACGGAGCCACCCCGAGGCCGCCTGCCCAATGGGCGGCCTCGTCCGAGAGGATGTCGCCGAACAGGTTCGTCGTCACGATGACGTCGAACGACTCAGGCTCGGCGACCATGCGCAGCGCGGCGAGGTCCGCGTAGCACTCCTCGATCTGGACATGGACACCCCGGCCCGCCCAGCGCTCGGCGACCTCGCGGACCGTGTCGCGGAAGAGCCCGTCGGTGAGCGGGAGCACGTTGGCCTTGTGGACGACGGTGAGCTTGCGCCGCCGCAGCCGCTCGACGAGCCGCAGCGCCTGCTCGGCGATGCGGCGACTCGCACGTCGCGTGATGACCCGCTCCGCGATAGCGGTCTCGCCGGCGTCCCGTTCCCGTTCCCTGCCGGCGTAGAGATCCTGGGTGTTCTCGCGTACCAGGATCAGGTCCACCGCAGCACGCTGTGAGATCGACGGCCAGCCGCGCACCGGCCGGATGCTTGCGTACAGGTCCAATTCCTGGCGGAGCGTGAGGATGGGGCTGCGGTAGCCGCCGACTGCTCGACCGGGAGAGGCGGTGGCGCCGAACAGTGCGGCGCCGCAGCGCCCAATCGCCTCCAGCGTGACGCGCGGCAACGCCACGCCACACGAGCGGAAGCAGTCCCAGCCGGCTTCCGCCGGCACGACCTCGAGTTCAGGCAACGCCGCCTGGAGCACCTCGACGGCGACCGGCACGACCTCCCGGCCGATTCCATCTCCCTCGATGACGCACAGCGATGGTGGCATGTGCCCTCCGCCCGCTCCTCTGTCGGGCGGTGCCAGACGCGTCACCGTCACGGCTTGGATCGGTCGTGCTTGGCGACGATGGCGAGCAGAGCGTCGTCGTCGACCGCCTTGCTGTCGATGGCTCGACGCTTCACCTCCGTCAGGATCGCGTCGAGGGGCAATTCGTTCACCTGGGTCACTCCCAGTTGCCCGAGCTTTGCCACGAGGCCGTGACGACCTGTGTGCTTGCCGAGCACGAGGCCCCGCTCAGAGGCTCCGATGAGCTCGGGTGACGCCACCTGGTAGGTCTGAGGATCCCGGACGACGCCCTGCTGGTGGACCCCTGCGGAATGCACGAAGGCGTTGTCGCCGACGATCGGCTTGGTGGCCGCGACGCCGATCCGGCTGAGCCGGCTGACGAGCTGGCTGGTGGCGTAGATCTCGTGCATGTTGATGCCCACTGCGCGGCGATAGTAGTCACGACGCACCACCAGCGCGGTCAGGACCTCCTCCAGCGCCGCGTTCCCGGCGCGCTCCCCGATGCCGTTGAAGGTGCCGCTGACGACATTCGCCCCGTTGCGGATCGCCGACAGCGAGTTTGCGACCGCCATGCCGAGATCGTTGTGACAGTGAACGCGGAGGTCGATGCGGTCACCCACCAGTTCGCGCACGTGTCGGACCAGTTGGCCGAACTCCTCTGGCTGCGCGTATCCGACCGTGTCGGGGAGGCTGACAGTGCTGGCGCCCGCCTCGATCGCGACCCGGTAGAATTGATCGAGGGCATCGTCCTCGGCGCGGGTCCCATCCTCGGTCGAGAACGTGACCCGCTCGAAGAAGCGTCGCGCGTACCGGATGCTCTCGTCCACCATCCGCAGCACTGCGTCACGTGTCTGGTTGAGCTTCACCTTGATGTGCAGGTCGGAGGCTGGAGCGAAGATGGTCGCGACCGGCCGCTCGGCGTATCGCAGCGCCTGGCGGGCCGCGTCCACGTCCGCCCGCAGGGCGCGGATCAGCACCGCGACACGCTTGCCCCCGGCGATTCGCGAGACCGCTCGGATCGCCTCGACCTCCTCTTGGGAGGAGCTGGGGAAGCCCGCCTCGATCTCATCGACGCCGAGGCGGTCGAGTTGCCTCGCGATCAGCACCTTGGCCTCGGTGTCAAATGCCACGCCCGGTGCCTGCTCGCCGTCTCGTAGGGTGGTGTCACTGATATAGATGGTCTCGTTCACGTCGCGGCTCCTTGGTGGATATCGGCGAGCGCGTCGGCGACCGGACGGCCGTGCAGGACGTCGCTGACCACGGCGGCCGTGCGCGTGGAAGCGCGCGCAACAGCGTTCCTGCGTTCCGAGAGGTCGCGTTCGTACGAGTCCAATCGCCGATGGCCGTCCTTGATCATGCGCTCGACCTCTGTCGGAGCGGTCCCGCCGATGCTGCGGTGACGTTCCACGGCGCGCTCCGGGGCCAGCACCGCGCGCAGTTCCTCCGCAGGCGTCTCGACGCCGAAGGCCCTGAGCGCCTCGACGGTGGCGGGGATATCCTCAAAGGTCTTGCCGTCCTGGATGAGGCGAGCGACGACCTGACCCACGATGTGGTGGCATTCCCGAAAGGGGCGGTCCTGCACCCTGACGAGATAGTCGGCAAGCTCGGTCGCCAGCGAGAAGTTCTTGTGGGTGAGGTCACGCATCCGGCGTTGGTCGACCTCGAGCGTGGTGATCATCCCTCGCAGGGCGCGCAGGGTGGAGACGACCCCATCCGCCGCGTCCCAGAGCGGTGGCTTGTCTTCCTGCAAATCCCGGTTGTAGCCGGACGGAATGCCCTTCAGGCTGGTGAGGCTCTGCACCAGCAGACCGTAGATCCTGCCCGTCCTTCCGCGGATGAGCTCGGCGACGCACGGGTTTTTCTTCTGCGGCATGATCGAGCTGCCCATGGCAAAGGCGTCGGCGACCTGGACGGTGCGGAACTCGTAGGTCGACCAGTACACGATCTCCTCCGCGATCCTTGACAGATTCGACACGAGGATGGCGAGCGCCCCGAGCAGCTCCACGGCAAAGTCTCGTGAGCTCACCGCGTCGAGGCTGTGCTCCTGGATATCGTCGAACCCCAGCAGCGCGGTGGTCATGCGTCGATCGGTCGGGAATGTGGTTCCGGAGAGCGCACACGCTCCCAACGGGTTGATATTGGTCGTCTGGTAGGCGTGGCGCAGGCGCGTGAGGTCGCGCATGAGCATGCTGAAGTACGCGGTCGCCCAGAAGCCGAGGGTGACCGGCTGCGCGTGCTGGGTGTGGGTGTAGCCGACCGTGATGGTTCGTGCGTGCTCGGCTGCGAAGCCGAGCAGGATCCGCTGGAAGGCCACCACCTCGTCCTCGATCCTCAGGATGAGCTCCCGGGTGTGCATCCGGGTGTCGGTGATCACCTGATCGTTGCGGGACCGCGCGGTGTGGAGCCTGGCGCCATGGTCTGCGTCGCGCTCGATGAGGTACCGTTCGACGTTCATGTGGACGTCCTCGTCCTGGACGTCGAGAGCGAATTCGCCCTGCGCGGAGCGGTGCCGGATTTCGTCCAGGCCTTCGAGAATGTCCTGCAGCGTCTCCGTGGAGATGATCCCGCACGCCGCCAGCATGATCGCATGGGCCTGGCTGCCCCACAGATCCTCCATGAGCATCTCGGAGTCGACCGCGATTGTCTCGGTGTACGCGAGCGCGACGGCGTCGATCTCCTCTTGGAAGCGTCCGCTCCAGAGGGTCTTCGTCATGATCGGCCTCCCTTTGCTCGTGAGTGCCGAATCTCAGCTCGACCGCGACGTCCGCGGCCGCTGCGAAGCTCGCCGACGATTCCGGTCGCGCAGCATGGCGTATTCGAACGCGTGCGCCTCCACCGCCCCTTTCATCTCGCTCTGGTCGAAGCTGTCGTGCTCCAACGAGCGCACCGCTGGATCGAAGAGACCAAGCGGGGAGCGTCGCTCCAGGATGGCGACGTTGCCTTTGTAGACCTGGAACACGATGGTGCCGCTGACGACTTTCTGGGACTGCGCCACGAACGCGTCGAGATCCAGCCTGAGCGGGTGGAACCAGCCGCCGTGGTAGACCAGGTCGGACCATCGCGAGTCGACCATCTGCTTGAAACGCAGTTCCTCCTTTGTCAGGCACAGCCTTTCCAGGTCCCCATGCAGATCGAGAAGGATCGTGGCCGCCGGCGCCTCATAGACCTCCCGTGATTTCAGACCCATGATTCCGTCCTCGATCACATCGACCCGCCCGATGCCATTTCCTCCGCCGGTCTCGTTCAGGGAAGCGATGATCGATTCCAGTCCCTGCGCCCAATCCATGCGTACGGGAATTCCCTCAAGAAACTCTACCTGGTGCGTTGAGGGATGGTCCGAGGCCTGCTCTGGGGGTACCCACCAGAGGAACTCGTTCGAGGGAACTTGAAGGCCCAGGTCATCGATCTCACCGCTGCCGAGCGCGCGGCCCCAACTCGTCTTGTCGTCGCTGATTCCCTGATGGAACGGTAGGCGGTAGCTCTGGGCGAGCCTGCGCTCGTCGGCGCGTGAGAGGTTGAAATCGCGGATTGGGGCGAGGACCCGCAGCCCCGGTGCCAGATAGGTAAAGGTGTTGTGAAACCTGAACTGGTCGTTGCCCTTGCCGGTCGACCCCTCCGCGACAGCGTCACAGCCTTCCTGGACCGCGATCGCCGCGACTTTCGAGGCGATGAGCTGCCGCGTCATCGAGCTGGAGAGCGGGTAGTCACCGTAGCGGCCGTTGGCGGCGATGGCCCTGGCCACCCACTCATTGGTGAACTCATTACGTGCGTCCACCGTGACCAGGCGGGCGTCGAGGGACTCGACCGTGCGTGCCGCCGCGGCGAGATCGGCCTCTCCCTGCCCGATGTCGACCAGGACGAGGATGACCTCCTTCGCCTCGTAGTACTCCTGGAGGAGTCTGATGCACAGCGTCGAGTCGAGGCCGCCCGAATACGCCAGGGCGACCTTTCCCGCGGGGGGCATGGTTCTGAGATGCACTCGCAACTCCTCCCCCTAGGCTGTCGCCCCGCCACGGACCATCGAGACCACGCGCTGCGGCAGGCTCATGATCTGCGTGAACCCTTGACCAGCCTGGTGGTCGAAGGCGTCCCGCCGGTCATACGTCGACAGCGCGTAGTCGTAGAGCGCGTTGTCTGACGCTCGCCCGACCACGCGACAACTCCCTCTGTAGAGCTCCACGGTCACGGTGCCGCTCACGGATCGCTGGCTGTGCTCGACGAACGAGTCGAGGGCTTGTTTGAGCGGCGAGAACCAGAAGCCCGCGTACGTCAGCTCCGCATACTGCGAGGCGGTGATCCGGTTGAAGTCGAGCGTCGCCTTGTCGAGCGTCAGCTCTTCCAGGTCGGTGTGCGCCCGATACAAGACGACCGCCGCAGGACACTCGTAGACCTCCCGCGCCTTGATACCGACGACCTTGTCCTCGATCTGCTCGATTCTTCCGACGCCATGAGCTCCGGCCAACCGGTTCAAGGACTGGACCAGGCTCACGGCATCGTGCTGCCGTCCGTCGAGCGTTGTGGGCACGCCCTGCTCGAAGCCGATTTCGATGCGCTGGGGATCCTCCGGGGCCTCGCGAGCAGCGCAGGTGAACCGGAAGATCTCCTCAGCCAGCGGCTGGGAGAGGTCCTCGAGCGGGCCACATCCGATGCTCCGGCCCCATAGGTTCTCGTCGAGGCTGTACGGCGCCGCGGCGGTCACCGGTACCTCGATGCCATGCTTGCCGGCGTACTCAACCTGCTCGTCGCGTGACCGGAGCGGCCAGTCGATCAGTGGGCTGAGCAGCGTGACGCCCGGCTCCAGCGCCATCGCGGACGCCGCGAACCTGAGTTGATCGTTGCCCTTGCCGCTACAACCGTGCGCGATCGCGTCGGCGCCCTCCTGGCGGGAGATCGCGATCAGTTCCTTGGCCAGCAAGGGACGGCTCATCGAGGACGACATGGGATATTTGCCCTGGTAGAGCGCCCCCGCCTTGAGGCATCTGAACGCGTAGCTCTCGATGAACTCTCGCCTCAGGTCCTTCACACAGGTCTTGCTGGCCCCAGCGCGCCTGGCCCGGTCCTCGACCGCGGCGAGGTCGACGGTCTGACCGAGATCTCCGCAGAACGCGATGATCTCGGCCTCGTACCTTTCCGTGAGCCATTTCAGCACCGTTGAAGTATCGAGCCCTCCAGAATAGGCCAAGACGATTTTTCTCGGAGCGTTGTGCATGAGGCGACTCCTCCCTCCCGCTCCGACCCCAGGCGCTCGGGCCGCAGAGGGTTGCGCAGCGGACCGGAAGGAGCCTAGAGGGAATGGTCCGCGAGGGGATCGTGCCACAGTCCTGTTTTTCGCTGCTGCGGACGTCGCGCGCCGTCGTCATACCGCGAGACGCGTTGACCCCACGACAAGTGGCCCTCGCCCACGACCGTGGGACGCATGAAGCGGTGCGACCCTGGTAGCGACCGAGGGACCCAGAGCGACCACGTCCACGCGCAGATACACAAGCCGGCAGACCCCTTCAAGCCGGGCGAGGGGGTGCATCGCTACAGGTCGGGAGGGAGCACGGCTTGGCCGGCGGGGGTCAGGCGACCTTCGCTCTGGAGGCGGCGGACTCGTTCGCGATTGGTGGCCGACCAGTTGGAGCCGGGGCGGCGGGGGACGAAGAGGAGACAGGCGTTGCCCGAGGGACATCCAGCGGGCTCACTCCTTCCATCCTGACCGTAAGCGCGAGGAGCGGGCGAGAACCCCAGGCGGCGAAGTCTTGTGGAGTCAACAGCCCGAGCGGCCGGCAGTGCGGTCGGTACGGCGACGGGCCGCGTCCCGGGACATGGCCGCTGACTTGGCGAGTTCCTCCAGTTGCCAGGCCGCCTACGACGTCCTGGAGGTCTGGCGCGGGCAGGCCGCCGACGTCCGCGGACGGGCGCTGGACAGCGGCCATTTCCTGCCAGAGGAGCGGCCCGACGAGACCGTCGCCGAGCTGCTGAGTTTCTGGATAGCCCCTGAAGGTGACGGCAAAGGCGTTATGGTGCATCGTCACAGCAACGCGCAGGATCGCGGAGGTGGGGACATGGGTGCATTGACACGATTTCGGGGGGCGCTGGTCATCCTGGTGACGGCGGTCGCCCTGGTCGTCGCCGGGTGCGGGGGCGGCAACAACCAGAGCTCCAGCGGCCAGCAGGCCTCCAGCGGCCTCAAGGACCTGGTGACCAGCGGCACGCTGACGGTCGGGACGGAGTTGCCGGCCCCGCCGTTCTGGATCGGCAAGGACTACGACTCGATCACCGGCGGGTACGAGGTCGACCTCGCCAAGGAGATCGCCAAGCGCCTCAACATCGCCAACGTCAAGTACGTGGAGATGCCCTTCGCCGGGCTGGTCGCCGGGCAGCGGTGCAAGTGCGACATCGACTTCAGCCAGGTCACCATCACCTCGGACCGCGCCAAGGTGGTCCAGTTCACGGTGCCGTACTTCGACGCCAACCAGGGGATCCTGGCGAAGAAGGGCACCACGGTCTCCAGCATGGCCGACGCCAAGAAGCTCCGCTGGGGGGCGCAGACCAACACCACCGGCGCCGCCTACATCGCCGACAACATCAAGCCCTCGTCGGAGCCCAAGCTCTACAACACGACAGTCGACGCCTTCACCGCGCTGAACGCCGGGCAGATCGACGCGGTCCTGCTGGACACACCGATCGTGCTGGGAGCGGTCAAGGCCGGCCAGATCAAGGACGGCGCGGTCGTCGCCCAGTTCAAGACCGGCGAGCAGTACGGCGCCGTGCTGAACAAGGGCTCGCCGAACGTGGCCGCGATCAACCAGGTCATCAACAGCCTGAAGTCGGAAGGCTTCACGGACCAGCTCTTCAAGAAGTACTTCGGCGCCGACCCGACCTCGGTGCCGTTCATCTCCTGACGCAGGGCGGCCAAAGGTGGAGCAGTTCTTCAACACCTTCCTGAACTGGGACGCGTTCAGAGAGAGCCTGCCCCAGGTGCTGAAAGGGTTCACCACCAACCTGTCGCTGATGGTGGTGGCCGAGGTGTGCGTGCTGGTCTGGGGGCTGGTGCTGGCGCTGCTGCGCTCGAGTCAGGGCAGGGCGACGGCACCGGCCCGCTGGCTGGCGGTCGGCTACATCGACCTGTTCCGGGCGCTGCCGGGGCTGATCGTCATCTACATGGTGGGCTTCGGCATGCCGATCGCCGGAGTGCCGTGGATCAGCAACTGGTCGCTGTTCCAGCTCGCCGTGCTCGCACTGACGCTGGTGTACGGCGCCTACGTGGCCGAGGTCTACCGGGCCGGCATCGAGAGCGTCCACCGCAGCCA
>Ga0081455_10001273_pt1 | contig 31479 bp, 34 predicted proteins | sample TabmetS3T2R1_FD_70207 | JGI IMG/M metagenome (GOLD analysis project Ga0081455, IMG submission 70207) | Tabebuia heterophylla rhizosphere microbial communities from the University of Puerto Rico - S3T2R1 | ecosystem: Host-associated > Plants > Roots > Rhizosphere ... | reverse complement strand
GCCTCATCCAGGTGGCGTCGTCACGATCGGGGAAGTCTTCGCGGGCATGCGCCCCTCGGCTTTCCTGACGCGTCACCGCACCCTCAACGGTCACGAGCGCCTGACCGACCAGATTGTCGAGCTCCAAGGTCTCGACGAGATCGGTGTTCCAGATGAGCGATCGGTCGGTCACGCCGATGTCGGGCATTCCCGCGAACACTTCGGCCATGCGCTGCTTGCCCTGAAGCAGGGTCTCGCCGGTGCGGAACACCGCGCAATCTTCCTGCATGACGCGCTGCATCTTGCCGCGCAGCACCGCTGTCGGCGTGCCGCCCTTGGCGTTGCGGAATTTGTCGAAGCGCGCCAGCGCCGCGTCGCCCGCCGATTTCGGCAGATCGTGCTGCCCCTCTCCCGGCTTCACGACCTCTGCCGCGCGCAAGCCCGCGGCGCGACCGAACACCACGAGGTCGATGAGCGAATTGGAGCCCAGCCGGTTCGCGCCGTGCACGGACACGCAGGCCGCCTCGCCGATCGCCATCAGGCCCGGAACGATCGTGTCGGGATTGCCGCCCTTCAGCGTCACCGCTTCGCCATGATAGTTCGTCGGAATGCCGCCCATGTTGTAATGCACGGTGGGCAGAACGGGGATCGGCTCCTTCGTCACGTCGACGCCCGCGAAGATGCGCGCGGACTCCGAGATGCCCGGCAGGCGCTCGTGAATCACCTTGGGATCGAGGTGATCGAGATGCAGGAAGATGTGGTCCTTGAGCGGGCCGACGCCGCGGCCTTCGCGAATTTCAACCGTCATCGCGCGGCTCACGACGTCGCGTGACGCCAGGTCCTTCGCGCTCGGCGCATAGCGCTCCATGAAGCGCTCGCCTTGCGAGTTGGTGAGATAGCCGCCCTCGCCGCGCACGCCTTCGGTGATGAGCACGCCCGCGCCGTAAATGCCGGTCGGGTGGAACTGGACGAACTCCATGTCCTGCAGCGGCAGGCCCGCGCGCAGCACCATCGCATTGCCGTCGCCCGTGCAAGTATGCGCCGAGGTGCAGGAGAAATACGCACGGCCATAACCGCCGGTCGCGAGGATCGTCATCTTGGCGGCAAAGCGGTGGATCGAGCCGTCATCGAGACACCAGGCCATGACGCCGCGGCAGTGGCCCTCGTCATCCATGATGAGATCGAGCACGAAATACTCGACATAGAACTCGACGTGATTGCGCACGCACTGGCCGTAGAGCGTATGCAGCATCGCGTGGCCGGTGCGGTCGGCCGCGGCGCAGGTGCGCTGAATCGGCGCTTCGCCGTAATTGCGCGTCATGCCGCCGAACGCGCGCTGATAGATCTTGCCGTCTTCGGTGCGGCTGAACGGCACGCCGAAATGCTCGAGCTCGTAGACGGCTTTCGGCGCGTTGCGGCAGAGATATTCGATGGCGTCCTGATCGCCCAGCCAGTCCGACCCCTTCACGGTGTCGTACATGTGCCAGCGCCAATCGTCCTCGCCCATGTTGCCGAGCGAGGCGGAGATGCCGCCCTGGGCCGCCACTGTATGGCTGCGCGTCGGGAAGACCTTGGTCACGTTCGCCGTCTTGAGGCCGGCTTCCGCCGCGGCCAGAGTGGCGCGCAATCCCGCGCCGCCGGCGCCGACGACGAGGACATCGAAATGGTGCTCAACAATCGGATAAGCCGCCATGGCGATTAGCCTGCAAAGAACAGTTGCAAGACCGCGAGCGCGGCCAGAAGCCCGACCGCGGCGCAGTAGAGCGTGTTGAGAATGAGGAGCGCGAGCTTCGTGCTCTCGCCGTGGATGTAGTCTTCGATGATGACCTGGACCCCGAGCTTCAGATGGACAAAGCCGGCTCCGATCAGCATCAGCATGAGCGCTGCGGCCAGCGGCTGGGAGAAGAAGGCGCGCGCCTCTTCATAGGTTCCGGTACTGCGCGCGACGAGCGACGTGACGAACCAGATCACAAGCGGCACCAGCGCGATGGCGGTCAGCCGCTGACGCCAGAAATGCTTGGCGCCGGAATGCGCAGAGCCGAGCCCGCGCGCGCGTCCCAAAGGCGTCTTCTGGCTCATGGATGCACGCCTCCGAACGTGACGAGCCCGAGGCCCACCGCCCAAAGCGCGGCCGTGAGGATTACCGAGGCGATGAGCACGAACCAGCCCGAGCCGCGCGCGGTAGGAACCGCATAGCCATAGCCCACATCCCAGAAGAGATGCCGGATGCCGTTGAGCAGGTGATAGACGATGGCCCATGTGAAGCCGGCAAGGACGACGCGGCCATACCAGGCGCCCAACACATGCATGACGAGCTGATAGGCTCCGGGGCCGCGCGAGAGAGAAATGAGCCACCAGGCCAGGAGCAGCCCGCCGACTCCCAGCGCCGCACCCGTGGCGCGGTGGGTGATCGACAGGGCCATTGGAATGGTCCAGCGATAAATCTGGAGATGCGGCGAGAGCGGCCGCTCGCGAGCGGGCCGGGCGGCCGAGGCGCCGCCTGCTTCAGTCTTTGACATGGCTGCTCTTTTTGATCCTGCCCCCAGGATTTGAATGGCCCCTTCTCATGCGATGAATCGGGGCCGATTGCAACACGAACGCGGGTCGCACCCGGTCAGGTCTCGGCGTCGGCCGAAGCAATCCGCTCGGCCAATGCAACCAGGCGCCGGGCTTCCGTGAGATGAAGGCGCTCGGCCATGCGCCCCTCGATTTGCACGACGCCCTTCTGCAGAGCCTCCGGCGCCGCGAAGGCAGCGATGATCGCCCGCGCTCTCGCGACGTCGTCCGAATCCGGGGAGAACACCCGATTGCAGGGCTCGATCTGCGTTGGGTGAATGAGCGTCTTGCCGTCGAATCCGAGATCGCGCCCTTCCCGGCATTCGGCCTCGAAGCCCATGAGATCGGCGATGGCGTTGTAGACGCCGTCCAGAAGACAGAGGCCATTTGCGCGACCCGCGAGCACGGTAAGACCCAGCGCCGTCTGGAGCGCAGGACGGCCCGGCCGGAACGGCGCCTGGAGTTCCTTCAGGAGATCGTTTGAGCCCATGACGAAGCAAGTGAGCCGCCCGCCCGCCCCCGCGATCTCGGTTGCCGCGAGCATCGCCCGCGGCGTCTCCATCATGAGCCAGAGCGCCGACATTGCGCCCGCTTCGCCGATGACCGCGCTCGCCTTGAGGACCGTTTCAGGATCTTCAACCTTGGGCAACAGAATGGCGTCGGGACGGGCCGACGCGGCGGCCCTCAGATCCTCCGACCCCCAGGGCGTGTCGAGGCCGTTCACACGGATGACGACCTCGCGGCGTCCGAAACCGCCCTGGCGCACGGCCGCCGCGGCGGCGTCCCGAGCCAAAAGCTTGGCCTCGGGTGCTACGGCGTCTTCGAGGTCGAGAATCACGACATCGGCCTTGAGCGAGCGGGATTTTTCGAGCGCGCGCGCATTTGACGCGGGCAGATAAAGCGCGCTGCGCCGCGGGCGGTCGGAAAGTATCGTGTTGGAGGGAGGCACTTTTTCTCGCTTTGCTAACGGTTAGGCTGGCATTCTTAGGCCTTGGGAGCGCTCCTGGGTTATAAACTGTCCCGGGCGCGCGATTCGACAAGCATGTGGTGACAGGTGCTGCGCGGAATCTTGTCAATTCAGTCGGAAGTGGTCTACGGCCATGTGGGCAACGGCGCCGCGCGCCTTGCGCTGCAGCGGCTGTCCCACGAAGTGTTCTGCATTCCGACGGTTCTTTTCTCCAATCACCCGGGGCATGGGCATCACACGGGCGAGGCGTTTCCGTTCGGCCAGATGGCAGCCCTCGTCGAGGGCCTTGAGACAAACGGCTATTTGCGCGGTATTTCGGCCGTGATTTCGGGCTATCTGGGCGATCCGGCGCAGGCCGGCGTGATCGCGGACACCGTAGGCCGCGTCAAAACAGCCAATCCCAATGCGGTCTATTGCTGCGACCCCGTTGCGGGCGACTGGCCCAACGGCTCCTATGTCAGCGACGCGGTAGCAGGCGCCATTGTCTCCCAGCTGTTGCCGATGGCGGACATCGCGACCCCCAATGTCTACGAGCTGTCCCGCTTCACCGACCATGCGGTGACCGACCCGGAATCGGCCGTCGCCGCCGCCCGGGAGCTTGGGCCGGAGCTCGTGCTCGTCACCTCCGTTCCCGGCCGTGACCCGGACCAGATCGCGACCATCGCCGTCACGCCGAAAGCCGCCTGGCTCACCGAGACGCCGCGGCGGGAGAATGTGCCCCATGGCCTCGGCGACCTGATGACCGCGCTGTTCATGGGCCAATGGCTCCGCAGCCGGGATATTCCGGGGGCTCTTGGCCTCGCCGCCTCGTCGGTGGATGCCATCCTGCGCGCGAGCCTCAGAGCCTCGGCCCACGAGATTCTCATCGTCCAGGAACAGAATCGCATCGTGGAGCCGACCTATATGCGGCCCATGGTCATCGACGGCCGCGCTTAAGCTACGGAATTTCAAAGCAAATCGCTTGGCTGGCAGTCCCACCGCAGGCACATTCGCGTCTGCGACAACATCGTCATTGACAATCATTCTCAAAACTGTGAGAACCATTCGCAGGAGGACGCCAACAATGTATGTCTGCCTGTGCAACGGAACACGGGATCGGGAGCTTCGGGAGGCCGCGAACAACGGCATCCGCTGCGCACGTAAGGCCTACGCGTCTCTCGGCACCCGCCCCCGCTGCGGCCGCTGCCTCGACCTCGCCCAGGAAATTCTGGACGAGGCCCATGAGATCGCCAACGACGCCGACGCCACCTGCGCGGCTTAGCGCGGCGTTGCGCGGTATCCCTGATGATCACCTTCGAAGCGCCGATTCCCATTCTCAGGATGTTCTCCGTCGAGAAGGCGAAGGAGTTCTATCTCTCCTATCTCGGCTTCAATTGGGATTGGGAGCACCGCTTCGACGACAATGCGCCGCTCTATGCGCAAATCTCGCGCGGACGGGCCGTGGTTCACCTCAGCGAGCATCACGGCGATGGCAGCCCCGGCGCACATCTCTCGATCGCCATCGCGGGCATCGATGCGTTTCACGCCGAGCTCACCGCAAAGAATTATCGCTATATGCGGCCCGGGATCGAGGACGCGCCCTGGGGCGCGCGGCTTCTCACGGTCTACGACCCGTTCGGCAACCACATCACCTTCACCGAGCCGAATTGCCCCTCTTAGCTGCCCGAGGACCCTTCTTCCGCCTCGCTCTGCAGCTGAATGTAATTCTGGATGCCGATCTGCTTGATCAGCTCCTTCTGAGTCTCGATGTAGTCGACCGACTCCTCCTCGCCTTCGAGGATGTCTTCCAGAAGCTCGCGCGTGATGTAGTCCTTGACCTGCTCGCAGTAGGCGATGCCGTCGCGGAGCACCGGCATGGCCATCATCTCGAGCTTGAGGTCGCAGTCGAGAATCTCTTCCACGGTCTCGCCGATGAAGAGCTTGCCCAGATCCTGCAGATTGGGCAGGCTCTCGAGAAACAGAATACGATCGATCAAGCGATCGGCGTGCTTCATCTCGTCGATCGATTCCTTGTACTCGTGCTTCGCGAGCTCGCCGACGCCCTTGTGGCGCAGCATCCGCGAGTGGAGGAAATACTGATTGATCGCCGTGAGCTCGTTCTTGAGCACCTGGTTCAAAAGATCGACAACCTTGGGATCGCCTTTCATACCTGCCTCCTCGCGCAAATATTCTTCAAAAAAAGAGTTATCGAGCCTTGGCTTTCACGAGGCCGCGATTGATGAGGCTCTCCGCGATCTGCACCGCGTTGGTTGCTGCGCCCTTGCGCAGATTGTCCGAGACGATCCACAGCGCCAGACCATTCTCGACGGTGGGATCGACGCGAATGCGCGATACGAACGTCGCGTCGTCGCCGACGCATTCGATCGGCGTCGCATAGCCGCCCGCTTCACGCTTGTCGATCACCAGAACACCCGGCGCCTCGCGCAGGATGTCGCGCGCCTCATCATCGGAAATCGGGCGCTCGAATTCGATGTTCACCGCCTCCGAATGGCCGACAAAGACCGGCACGCGCACGGACGTCGCGGTCAGTTTGATCTTCGGATCGAGAATCTTTTTCGTCTCGACCGTCATCTTCCATTCTTCGGTCGTGTAGCCGTCCTCCATGAAATCGCCGCCATGAGGAATGACGTTGAAGGCGATCTGCTTGGGATAGACGTGGCTCTCGACGGCGTCGTTCACATAGATAGCGCGTGTCTGCGCGAACAGTTCGTCCATCGCCTCGCGGCCCGTCCCCGACACCGACTGATAGGTCGCGACGACGACGCGCTTGATCTTCGCGTGATCATGCAACGGCTTCAGCGCCACGACGAGCTGCGCCGTCGAGCAATTGGGGTTGGCGATGATGTTTTTCTTCGCAAAGCCTTTCAGCGCGTCGGCATTCACCTCCGGCACGACAAGCGGCACGTCGGGATCCATGCGCCACTTCGATGAGTTATCGATGACGACAGGACCAAGCTTTCCGATCTTCGGCGACCATTCGCCGGAGACCGAGCCGCCCGCCGACATCAGCACGATATCGGTATTGGAGAAATCGAACGTATCGAGCCATTGGGTCTTGAGCGTGCGATCGCCGAACGACACTTCCTTGCCGATCGATTTGCGCGACGCCAGCGCTACCACCTCGTCCGCCGGGAACTCCCGCTCGGACAGAACATTCAGCATCTCGTGGCCCACATTCCCTGTGGCGCCGACGACTGCGACCCGAAACCCCATGAGCTCAACTCCTTATCGCCCCCAACCGGGAACGTCACGGCGAAGGCGCTCTTATAAGCGCAGGCTGCGCTTTGGTCGAGGCCTCTGTCATGTGCGGCCTGCTCCTGAAAACGCTCCGCTTGCGTGCGAGTTGCACAGCGCCCACCATTGGTCAGCTTACGGCTGATTGGATGAGCCTGCTGCGAATGACTATCGATGAGAGGTGGCAATGAAGCCCATTCTTTATGCGCATCCGTTTTCGTCCTACTGCCAGAAGGTGCTGATCGCGCTTTATGAGAACGAGACGCCATTCACCTACCGCATGCTGACTCCGGACGACCCGCAAGGCTTCGCCGAGCTGGAAGCTTTGTGGCCCTTCAAGCGCTTTCCTGTGCTGGTCGACGGCGGGCAGACCTACCCGGAAAGCAGCGTCATCATCGAGCATTTGGCGCTCCGTCATCCCGGCCCGGTTCAACTCTTGCCCCGCGACCCCGAGGCGGCGCTCGAGGCGCGCCTCCTGGACCGCTCGTTCGACAACTTCGTCATGACGCCGATGCAGAAAATCGTCTTCGACCATATCCGGCCCGCGTCCGACCGCGATCCGTTCCGCGTTGCCGAAGCGAAGTCTTTGCTCGAGACGGCGTATCGCTGGTTGGATGGCGTGATGGCCGAGCGGATTTGGGCCACGGGGAAGGAATTCGGCCTCGCCGATTGCGCGGCGGCGCCTTCACTCTTTTATGCAGACTGGGTGCATGAAATCCCGAAGGACCTCGTACATGCCCGCGCCTATCGCAAGCGGCTTTTGGCGCGGCCCTCTTTCGCGCGAGCCGTCGACGAGGCGAGGCCTTATCGCGCTTTCTTTCCGCCGGGCGCACCGGATCGGGATTGATCAAACGAAATCGCATCACACTCAGGTGTCATCCCCGGGCTTGACCCGGGGATCCAGGGCACGACGCTCTGCGCTTGGCGCTCTGGATTGCCCTGATTGTCCGCCTTTTGGCGGACAATCCGCCAAAAGTGTCAAGCCCGGCAATGACACTGAGAGATTCTATTTAGCGCGACAACGTGTCGAGTGCGGCGAGAATGGCGCTGCCCATCTCGGCCGTGCCGACCTGTTTGGCGTCCTGCTGCATGATGTCGGGCGTGCGGAGCCCCTGCGCCAACACTTGCGCCACGGCCTTTTCCAAAAGATCGGCGTCCTCGCCGCGCTCGAAGGAATAGCGCAGACACATGGCGAAGGAGAGGATCATCGCAATCGGATTGGCCACGCCTTTGCCGGCGATGTCGGGTGCGGAGCCGTGCACCGGCTCGTAAAGCGCCTTGCGCTTGCCGGATGCGTCCATGGCGCCGAGCGATGCCGACGGCAGCATGCCGAGCGAGCCGGTGAGCATCGCCGCGATATCCGAAAGGACGTCGCCGAACAGATTGTCGGTGACGATGACGTCGAACTGCTTGGGCCAGCGGACAAGCTGCATCGCGCCCGCATCCGCCAGCATGTGCTTCAGCTCCACGTCCTTGTAATCGCGTCCATGAATGGCCGTGACGACATCTTTCCAGAGCACGCCGGACTGCATGACGTTGTGCTTTTCCATCGACGTGACGGTGTTCCGGCGCACGCGCGCCAGATCGAAGGCCACGCGCGCGATGCGCTCTATCTCGTAGGTGTCGTAAACCTGCGTGTCGATGGCGCGCTTCTGGCCATTGCCGAGGTCGAAAATCTTCTTGGGCTCGCCGAAATAGACCCCGCCCGTCAGCTCACGGACGATCAGGATGTCGAGCCCTTCGACCACCTCCCGCTTGAGCGACGAGGCGTCCGCGAGCGCGGGCGGACAGAGCGCGGGCCGGAGATTGGCGAACAGCTCGAGATCCTTGCGCAAACGCAGGAGACCGGCTTCCGGTCGCACGTCGTAAGGCACGTTCGCCCATTTCGGTCCGCCTACGGCAGCCAGCATTACAGCGTCCGCAGCTTTCGCGCGCGCCATTGCCGCTTCGGAGATGGCCTTGCCATGCGCGTCATAGGCCGAGCCACCGACGAGGTCTTCCTCGACCTCCATCGCGATGCCCCTTTTCGAGAACCACGCGATGACGCGGCGCAGCTCGCCCGTCACTTCCGGGCCGATCCCGTCGCCAGGAAGAAGCAGAATCTTGTAGCTCATGGATTACGCCCAGGGTTCGGCGAGCTTGCGCTTCGCTTCGAAAGCTTCGATCTCGGTGAGCCGCTTGAGGCTTGCGCCGATATCGTCGAGACCTTCGAGCAACGCGTGGCGGCGCGCGGGATCGATGTCGAATTTCAGGCAGCCGCCGTCCGGGCCGCGAATTTCCTGCTTCTCGAGATCGACCGTCACGACCGCGTTCGCGCCGCGCTCGGCATCGTCGAGCAGCTTGTCGACATCGGCTTGCGGCAGCACGATCGGCAGAATGCCGTTTTTGAAACAGTTGTTGTAGAAGATGTCGGCGAAGGACGGCGCGATGATGCAGCGGATACCGAAATCGAGCAGCGCCCAGGGCGCATGCTCGCGCGAGGAGCCGCAGCCGAAATTCGCGCCGGCAACGAGGATTTGCGCCTTGCGATAGGCGGCCTTGTTCAGCACGAAGTCCGGCTTCTCCTTGCCGGCGTCGTCATAGCGCATCTCGAAGAAGAGACCCCTGCCGAGGCCCGTGCGCTTGATCGTGCGCAGAAATTGCTTCGGAATGATCATGTCCGTATCGACATTGATCATGTTCAAAGGCGCGGCCACACCTGTCAGCGATGTAAATTTCTGCATGGTCGACGCTCCAGCCTTAAAATTCGGGGCGGTCGTTGCGGTCGGGGCCGTTACCGCGTTCACCGGGGCGTGGCATGGGGAGGTCATCGGCACCGCGAGCACCGCCAGCGCCACGACCATTACCACCGCCAGCAGCGGGGCCACCACCTTGGTCCTGTTGACCCGTGCAGTAATCGACCGAACCTGCAACGATGTTGCCGAGCCGTGCGGCCGAGTTGCCCGTGACGAAAATGCCTTTGTTCTGCAGCTGCCTGTTGAGTTCGGGGGGCGCCGTGTGTTTGAGCTGGTCGGTAGAGAAGCCCCTCATGAGCACGGTGACGAGTTGCTCGTCAGGGCGGTCGATGGCTGCATAGATGCCCGTCGCCGCGCAGACGCAATTGTCCCGCGTAAGATTGGCCATGCTGCGGCAGGCGCGAAACACCGGCGTGAACGAATAGTCGTCGAACGTCATCGCCGCCTGAGCGGGAAGCGCAGCGCTCAACGCCGCAATCACACTCGCAAGTCCGAGCCCGCGCATCTCTGACATCCCCCTCATTGGAGATCCCGCACATCGGCGAGCCGGCCTTTGAGCGCCGCCGCCGCCGCCATCGCGGGGCTCATCAAATGCGTGCGCCCACCGCGCCCTTGCCGCCCTTCGAAATTACGGTTGGAGGTCGAGGCGCAGCGTTCGCCCGGCTCGAGCCTGTCCGCGTTCATCGCGAGGCACATGGAGCATCCCGGCTCGCGCCATTCAAACCCCGCCGCCACGAAAATCCTGTCGAGGCCTTCCTCTTCGGCCTGCGCCTTCACGAGGCCCGACCCCGGCACAATCATCGCGCCGACAGTGGACGCCACCTTGCGGCCCTCGACAATCTTCGCGACCTCGCGCAGATCCTCGATACGGCCATTGGTGCAGGAGCCGATGAAGACGCGATCGATCTTGACGTCCTGCAGACGCGTGCCCGCATTGAGTCCCATATAGTCGAGCGAGCGCAGCATCGCCTGCCGCTTGTTCGCATCGGTTTCGGACGCCGGATCCGGCACGCTCCCCGTGATCGGCAGCACATCCTGCGGGCTCGTGCCCCAGGTCACTTGCGGCACGATCGCGGACGCGTCGAGCTTGATCTCCACATCGAAATGCGCGCCCGGATCGGTCGTCAGCGTGCGCCAGTGCTTCACCGCCATTTCCCAGGCGCCGGCCTTGGGCGCGTGCGGGCGGCCGCGGAGATAGTCGAACGTCGTCTCGTCCGGCGCGATCAGGCCGGCGCGCGCGCCCGCTTCGATCGTCATGTTGCAGACCGTCATGCGGCCTTCCATCGACAGCGAGCGGATCGCCTCGCCCGCGAACTCGACGACGAAGCCCGTGCCGCCCGCGGTGCCTATTTTGCCGATGATGGCGAGAATGATGTCCTTCGCGGTCACGCCGACCGGCAGCTTGCCGTCGACCGTGATGCGCATGTTCTTGGCGCGGCTCTGGATGAGCGTCTGCGTGGCGAGCACATGCTCCACTTCGCTCGTGCCGATGCCGAAGGCGAGCGCGCCGAACGCGCCATGGGTCGCCGTATGGCTGTCGCCGCAGACAATGGTGAAGCCGGGCTGCGTGAAGCCTTGCTCGGGGCCGATGATGTGCACGATGCCCTGGCGGATGTCGGACATCGGATAATAGGTGAGCCCGAACTCGCGCGCGTTCTGGTCGAGCGTCTCGACCTGAAGCTTCGATTCGGGATCCGCGATGCCCTTGGAACGATCCGTGGTCGGAACATTGTGATCCGGCACAGCAACCGTGCGATCAGGGCGGCGCACCTTGCGGCCGGCCATGCGCAGCCCCTCGAAGGCCTGCGGGCTCGTCACTTCATGCACGAGGTGCAGATCGACATACAGGAGCGCGGTGCCATCCGGATCCTGATGTACGAGATGGCTTTCCCAGATCTTGTCGTAAAGCGTGCGCGGTGTCGTCATCGAAGCCCGCTCCGTCTACTCCTCGTCGCCGCCGCGCTTGTCCTGCTTTTCGGAAATGCGCGCGGCCTTGCCGCGGAGATCGCGCAGATAATAGAGCTTGGCACGGCGCACGCGGCCGCGTCGGACGAGCTCGATCGACTCCACGAGCGGGCTGTAAATCGGGAAGACGCGCTCGACGCCTTCGCCATAGGAGATCTTGCGCACGGTGAAGCTCTCCTGAAAGCCCTCGCCCTGGCGCGCGATGCACACGCCCTCATAGGCCTGGATGCGCGTGCGCTCGCCTTCGATCACGCGCACATTGACCTTCACCGTGTCGCCGGCCGCGAAATCGGGAACGGGACGCACGGCGTCGCGGGCCTCTTTCTGCTCCTTGTCGAGCTGCTCGATGATATTCATGACCTGTCCTCGTCCTTCTCGACTTTGCGCCGCCAGAGATCCGGCCTGCGCGTCTTCGTCAATTCTTCCGCCTGCTGCCGCCGCCACGCCTTGATCGCCGCGTGATCGCCCGACAACAGCACGGGCGGAATGTCTCTCTCCTCGAACGCCCTTGGCCGCGTGTAGTGCGGATACTCCAAGAGACCGTTCTCGAAACTCTCTTCGCTCAGCGACTCCGCGGCGCCCACGACACCCGGCAAGAGCCGTACAATTCCATCCAACACCACCTGGGCCGCCGCCTCGCCGCCCGATAGCACATAGTCGCCGAGGCTCAGCTCCAAGCCCGGGCGCGCCTCAAACACACGTTCGTCGATCCCTTCGAACCGACCGCACACCAGAACCACGCCCGGCTCCATACTGAAAGCCCGGAGTCGCGCTTGGGTGAGCGGCGTGCCCCGTGGCGTCAGATAGACGAGCGGCCTTCCCGGCGACGACTCCACGGCCTGATCTATGGCGCGTGCCAGAACATCGGCGCGCATGACCATGCCGGCGCCACCCCCTGCGGGCGTGCCGTCGACAGAGCGGTGTTTATCGCGCGCAAAGTCGCGAATGTCCACCGTTTCCAGGGCCCAGACGCCGGCCGCCAGGGCCTGACCGCTGAGCGCCTGCCCCAGCGAACCCGGGAACATGCCGGGATAGAGCGTCAACACCGTGGCCCGAAAGGTCATGGCCCGGCACCGCCCATCTCGTCATCCCCAGTCTCGTCGGGGCCTGTCTCGTCGGGGCCCTCATCGCCCGGCCAAAGGCCCTTCGGCAGCTCGACCGTCACAAAGCCTGCCTCGGGCGCCACCACCGGAACCACCGCCTCCGTGAACGGCACGAGGACCGTCTCGCCACCTCCTTCCGGCGCCACCTCCAGCAGAGGCCCGGCGCCGAAGTCCTGAACCGCCACAACCCGCCCGAGTTGCGCGCCGTCGGATGTGCGCACCTCGAGCCCCACCAGGTCGGCGACATAGACCTCGTCGCCCGCCTCCGGCAGCTGCGCACGGGAGACATAGAGCTCTCGCCCTTTCAGCGCCTCGGCCGCCTCTCGCGTCGCCACACCGTCCACCGCCGCCAGCACCAGGCCTTTGACGAGGCCCCGGACCTTGAGCCGGACAACAGTGCCGGCACTATCCTGAAGCGGCCCGTAAGACCCGATCGCCTCGGGCGCCGACGTGTAAGCCGCGATCTTCACGAGCCCGCGCACCCCATGCGGCGCCACGATCCGGCCCATGAGCACGCGCCGCTCCATTCCAGGCTTACGACGCCTCGCCGCCGCCGGCCGCCACGGCCGCCTGGGCGTCCGCCAGAGCCTTCTCCACGGCCGCCAGACGCTCCTGCGCCTTCTTGCGCGGCTTTTCCTTGTTCGGCCGGCTCGGCTGCTTGAACGTGCCGAGATTGGCGTCGGCCAGGAACCGCTGCACACGCTCGGTCGGCTGCGCGCCATGGCCCAGCCAATGCTGGATGCGCTCGACCTCGAGCTTGATGCGCTCGGGATTGTCGCGCGGCAGAAGCGGATTGTAGTGGCCCAGCCGCTCGATGAACTTGCCGTCGCGCGGGCTCGTCGAGTCCGCCAGAACGATCCGGTAGAAGGGGCGCTTCTTCGCGCCACCGCGCGCCAGTCTGATTTTCAAACCCATGTCGTCGTGTCTCCTTGACTGATTTACTTCTTCTTCGTGCCGGGAAGGCCCGGCAAACCTTGAGCACCGGGCAACCCCGGCAATCTTTGTGTGCCGGGCAGGCCTGGAAGGCCGCCAGGAAGTCCTGAGGGCAATCCGCCCGGCATCCCGCCACCGAGATTGGGCATCGCACCTCCCGGCGGCATGCCGCCGCCGAGCAGAGCGCCGAGCCCGCCACGCATCAGACCTTTCTGACCGAGCTTGCCCATGCGCTTCATCATGTCGCTCATCTGCAGATGCATCTTGAGCAGCTTGTTGACGTCCTGAACCTGCGTGCCGGAGCCGGCCGCGATGCGCTTGCGCCGCGAGGCATTGAGAATCTTCGGATTGCGCCGCTCGGCCTTGGTCATCGAGGAGATGATCGCTTCCTGACGCAGAATGATCTTGTCGTCGAGATTGGCCTCGGACATCTGGTTCTTGAGCTTGGCGACGCCGGGCAGCATGCCCATGAGGCCGGCAAGCCCGCCCATCTTGCGCATCTGCTTCAGCTGCTCGGAGAGATCGTCGAGATCGAACTCGCCCTTCTTCATCTTGGCGGCGAGCTTTTCGGCCTTGACCTGATCGATGTGCTCGGCAGCCTTCTCGACCAGGCTCACCACATCGCCCATGCCGAGAATGCGGCCCGCGATACGCTCGGCGTGGAAATCTTCGAGCGCGTCGAGCTTTTCGCCCGTGCCGAGCAGCTTGATCGGCGCGCCGGTCACCCAGCGCATCGACAGCGCGGCACCGCCGCGGCCGTCGCCGTCGACGCGCGTCAGCACGATGCCGGACAGCTTCACGCGGTCATGAAACGTCTTGGCTGTGGTGACCGCGTCCTGACCGGTCAACGCGTCGGCGACGAGCAGCGTTTCGTGCGGCTGCGTCGCCGCCTTCACCGCCTCCATCTCAGCCATCAGCGGCTCGTCGATGGCGAGGCGGCCGGCGGTATCGAGCATCACGACGTCATAGCCGGATAGACGACCGGCATTGATGGCGCGCTTGGCGATATCGACCGGCTCTTGACCCGCGATGATGGGCAGCGTGTCGATGCCGATTTGCTCGCCCAGAATCTTGAGCTGCTCCTGAGCGGCCGGGCGCCGCACGTCGAGCGACGCCATCAGCACGCGCTTCTTCTCGCGATCACGGATGCGGCGCGCGATCTTGGCCGTCGTCGTCGTCTTGCCCGAGCCTTGGAGGCCCACCATCATCAAGACCACGGGAGGCGTGGCATTGAAGGACAGCGGCGCGGCGTCGGTGCCCAGCATCTCGACCAGCGCGTCGTGCACAATCTTCACGACCATCTGGCCGGGCGTCACCGACTTCAGCACCTCGGCGCCGATTGCACGCTCGCGAACCTTGTCGATGAAATCCTTGACCGCCGGCAGCGCAACGTCGGCCTCGAGCAGGGCCACGCGCACCTCGCGCAATGCCGCCTGGACATCCGCTTCCGAAAGCGCGCCGCGCCCCCGAAGCTTGTCGAGCACGCCGCCTAAGCGCTCGCTCAATGTCTCGAACATGACAACCCTTTCACCAAACACCAATCGCGCCCGTGGGCGCATCCGCGCTGACGGGCGTTGACCCGCGGCCCCTGCCCCCTTCCTTACTTGGAAGATATGGGCGCTCCGGAAGCCGCCGGCCGGTTCTGAACGGGTCAGGACCAGTGAATTCGGCCGGGACCCTATGCGCGAGGGCCTTCCAAGTCAAGAAACGCCAGGTTTGACGGTTCTGAAAGGCCGACGCTTCAGGATGCCGCAGCTCTGCGACGCGCGGGCACATGGACGGAGAGACCCCGTGCGCCTACTTAAAGCACCATGGCGCTGGAGATGACATCTGTAGCGGACACCCCCACCCGGTCGAGCTGGCTCGCGGCCAAACGCGGTTTGCGCGGCCGCTGCCCTCACTGTGGCGAGGGCAAGCTGTTCAGGTCTTATCTGAAACCTGTCGACCACTGCGCGGTCTGCGGCGAACATCTCGGCCATATCCGCGCTGATGACGGGCCGGCCTGGCTCACCATCATGGTCGTCGGTCATATCGTGGTGGGGCTTGCCCTGGAGGTCGAACTGACGATGTCGACCCCGTTCTGGCTCGCCATGACGCTTTGGCCCGCGCTCACCCTCGTCTTGACGCTCACTCTGCTGCCGAGAGCGAAGGGCATTTTCATCGGCGCGCTCTGGGCGACCAATGCCCCGGGCTCCGAAGTCGAGGCCTAAGCGGCCTGGCGGCGCTCATTTCATCTTGGCGTAACCCTTGTCGACAACCTGCTTCAGCAGGCCGGTCAACGTCCCGGTACGGCTATCGGGACCGGCCCCGCCGAACTCGATATCGTCGATGCGCCAGCCTGGAATCAGCTTGACCAGCACCAGCGTGTCCGTCCAGCGGATCGCATTGGAACCATCGCCATTCGCCAAATGCACCGGGCAGCGCAGCGTCGTGTCCGTATCCGCGCGGCAGGTCGCGAAATCCATCGAGGTCGGACCGTCGTACAGCGACGAGAACAGGTCGCCTTCGATCAGGGGCCGCCGCGTGACGCCATATTTGCGGGTATAGGTTTTGTCCGCCCGCCGGGCCTGATCCACCTTCGCCATCAAGGTCGGCGTCAGCATCCGGTCCAGCCTCGTTTGCTGAGACGTGCCCGGAATAGCTCCGGTCGCGTTATAGCGCATGGTGAGGTCGTAGAAATTCTGCGCAAGCGCTTCGGGCTTGTTCTGAGGCGCGGGCGCCGCCGCGGCCGCCAGCGTGGCGCCGACAATGAAAAGAACGGTGCTGAATGGTCTGCTCAATGGTCTCATGGGGGAGGACTCCTTCGCGGGATCGGACCCGCTCCTGCCGGATCGGACGAACGCAACAGCCCCCCAGGAAAACGCGTCGGAGAGCAAAAAGCTGCACAGCTCAAGACGGCGCAGCGAGGACGGCGGGCGCCGTCACCTGAAGCCTGACTATGAAAGCCGACTCAAGGCTTTTTCATGGCAACTCTACGAACCTACTCCTGATTCGCTTCCAGAACGACATCGCGCAGCAGGGTCGAGAGCTTGCCCTTGTGACCGAAATCCCACGTGCCGCCATAGACGATGTCATCCAGACGCCAGCCCGCGCTCGTCTTGGCAAAGACGGCGGTGTCCGTCCAACGGGTCGTGGATTTGTCGCGGGCATCGACATAGGTAAGCGCGACCGCGCAGTTCTGATGGGTGCCCTCGGCCGTGCACTGGGTCACCTTCGCCGTGGTGGCACCTTCGAACATCGACGTGAAGAGATCGCCTTCGACCAGCGGCGGGACTTCGTGGTTGGTCTTCTTCGCGTAGAGGACCTCGGCGCCGTCGGCATTGCTCAGCGCTTTCAGAAGCGTCGGCGTGACGAACGGCGCCAGCTCCGCGCGCTCCTTGGTGTTCGGTACGCCGCCCGTCTGCGCGTATTTGAGCACGACGGCATAAAAGCCCTCGGCTACGGTTTCCGGCAGGTCGGCGGGCGCGGCACCACTCAGAAGCGCAGCCGCACCCAACAGGAGCATCGGAGACAGGGCCCGGCTCTGCATTGATCCCCTCACGGCGTCATACGTCCAGGTTCTGCACGGTCAGCGCGTTGTCCTGAATGAACTCGCGCCGCGGCTCGACGATGTCGCCCATCAGCTTGGTGAAGATCTCGTCCGCCGTATCGGCATGCGTGATCTTGACCTGCAGCAGCGTGCGCGCGTTTTCGTCCATCGTGGTTTCCCAGAGCTGCTCGGCATTCATTTCGCCGAGCCCCTTATAGCGGAAAAGCTCGATGCCCTTGCGCGCGCGCGCAAGCACCGTCTCGAACAATTGAACGGGGCCGCGGATCTGGATGTCGTGATCCTTCGCGGTGAACGTCGCCGCTTTGAGATAGAGTTCCTGAAGACGCGCAGCCTCCGCATTGAGCTTGCGCGCCTCCGCGGACGCGACCAGCGGCAGATCGATGACCCGGCGTTCCTCGACCCCGCGCAGGACGCGTTTGAACACGAGATTGCCTTCGGGCGAGCGCTCGCCGGTCCAGCCGCGATCGACATCCGGCGACAGGAGATCGAGGCGGCGCGCGATATAAGCCGCGGCCTCGTTCGCCGCCTGCTCGTCCGATAGTTTCTCGGGATCGAGAACGCCCGCGATGGCCGCCTGCTCGACCACCGTCAGCGCATAGCGCGGCGGCACCGCTTCGAGCAGCGTCTTGACCTTGCGCGCGTGGGACACGACTTGCGCAAGATCCTCGCCCGCCAGCGCTTCGCCGGTATGCAGCACCAGCGCCGCGTTGGCGATGCCCGTATCGATCAGATAGTTTTCGAGACCACGCTCGTCCTTCAGATAGCGCTCCGAGTTGCCGCGCTTCACCTTGAACAGCGGCGGCTGCGCGATATAGAGGTAGCCGCCTTCGATGAGGGCCGGCATCTGCCGATAGAAGAAGGTGAGCAAGAGCGTGCGGATATGCGCGCCGTCCACATCGGCGTCGGTCATGATGATGACCTTGTGGTAGCGCAGCTTCCCGATATCGAAATCCTCGCGGCCGATGCTGGTCCCGAGCGCCGTGATGAGCGTGCCGATATGCTCGCTGCCCAGCATGCGGTCGAACCGCGCCCGCTCGACATTCAGGATCTTGCCGCGCAACGGCAGGATCGCCTGATTGGCGCGGTTGCGGCCCTGCTTGGCGGAGCCCCCGGCGGAGTCGCCCTCGACGAGGAACAGCTCGGATTTGGCGGGGTCGCGCTCCTGGCAATCGGCGAGCTTGCCCGGCAGGCTCGCGATGTCGAGCGCACCTTTGCGCCGCGTCAGCTCGCGCGCGCGCCGCGCCGCCTCGCGCGCCGCGGCCGCCTCCACGACTTTCGAGATGATCGCCTTGGCGTGGCCGGGATGCTCCTCGAACCAGCGGTCGAGCTGCGCCGCCACGACGCTCTCCACCACCGGACGGACTTCCGACGAGACGAGCTTGTCCTTCGTCTGCGAGGAGAACTTTGGATCGGGCACCTTCACGGACAGGACACAAGTGAGCCCTTCGCGCGCGTCATCGCCGGTCAGCGCCACCTTCTCTTTTTTCGCGAGACCGGAGTCGTTCGCGTAGTTGTTGATCGTGCGCGTGAGCGCGCCACGGAAGCCCGCGAGATGCGTGCCGCCGTCGCGCTGCGGAATGTTGTTGGTGAAGCAGAGCACCGTTTCGTGATAGCCGTCGTTCCACCACAGCGCGGCTTCCACGATGATGCCTTCGCTGTCCGCCTTGACGAGAATGGGCGCGGGGATAAGCGGGTTCTTGTTGCGATCGAGATAGCGCACGAACGCCTCGACACCCCCCTCGTATTTCATCGTCTCTTCGCGCGGCTCGACATGGCGCAGATCGCGCAACGTGATCGTGACGCCCGAATTGAGGAACGCGAGCTCGCGGATGCGATGCTCGAGCGTTGCATAATCGAACTCGATCATCGTGAAGGTGCGCGGGCTCGGCTTGAACGTGATCTCCGTGCCGCGTTTGCCGTTCGAAGGACCAAGCTCCGCGAGCGGCGCATCCGGCTCACCGTCATGGAAGGTCATGGCGTAGGCCTTGCCGCCGCGCCAGATGCGTAGCTCCAGAACTTCGGACAGCGCGTTGACGACCGACACGCCGACCCCGTGAAGGCCGCCCGAGACCTTGTAGGAATTCTGGTCGAACTTTCCGCCCGCGTGCAGCTGGGTCATGATGACCTCGGCCGCCGACACGCCTTCCTCGGTGTGAATGTCGGTCGGAATGCCGCGCCCGTTGTCGAAGACCGTGACCGTGCCTTCGGCATTGAGCGTCACGATGATCGTATCGGCATGGCCCGCAAGCGCCTCGTCGATCGCGTTGTCGACGACCTCATAGACCATGTGGTGCAGGCCCGAGCCATCGTCGGTGTCGCCGATATACATGCCCGGCCGCTTGCGCACGGCGTCGAGCCCGCGCAGCACCTTGATCGAGTCTGCGCCGTAGTCGGTCTCTGAGCTTTCGCCGCCCATGTTCTGGGTCATGTGTTCACGCACTTTCGTAGTGAGACCGGTCGTTCGCGGCCGAATCGTGGCCGCGCCGTCCGCATTTTACAGCCAAGAAGCTAAGTTGGTCGGACCGTGCCGTCGGCGACCACAAACAATTGCGCACGCGCGCCAAGCGGAGCGAAGACGGCGCCGTCGGTGCCCGTCAGCCAGGCTTGCACGCCCTGCGCCGACAGCGCATCGAACAGCGCCTCTCGGCGCCGCTCATCCAAGTGCGCTGCAATCTCATCGAGCAACACCACAGGCCCTGCGCCGGGTGCGGCGGCCGCCACCAGCCGCGCCTGTGCCAGAATGAGCCCGATGAGAAGCGCCTTCTGCTCGCCGGTCGAACACAGCGCCGCCGCGCGTCCCGTCGCCGCGTGCGTGACCGCGAGATCGCTGGTGTGAGGCCCTTCGAGCATCCGGCCCGCCGCCTGGTCGCGCCCGCGCCCGCGCTGGAGCGCCGCCAGAAACACGGCCTCGACAGTCTCCGGCGCCTCGCCGCGCGCGAGCGCTTCTTCCAGCCCGCCTTCGAGCGCCATGAGAGCACGCGGAAATTCGTCCAGCTCGACGCGCGTAATCTGCGCGGCGAGCGCGCGCACCGTCGCGAGCCGGGCCGCCGCAATCTCGACACCAAGCCGCGCAAGCTCGGCCTCGAGGCCGCTGAGCCATGCCGGGTCGCGCGGACCGTCGCGCAGCAGCCGGTTGCGCTCGCGCATGGCGCGATCATAGCCGCTCGAACGCGCCGCGTGCGCAGGGTCGAGGCTAAGCGTCAGCCGGTCGAGAAAGCGCCGCCGACCGGAAGCCGCTTCGACCAGGAGGCGGTCCATGGCCGGCGTGAGCCACAACAGGCGCAGATGCCGGGAGAGCGCGGAAACGCTCTCGCCCGCGCCGTCGATACGCGCGACACGCCGCTCGCCGCCTTCAGGCTCCTGGCCGGTGCCGAGGTCGACCTCGCCGTCCGCCGTCGTCACGCGCGCCGCGACCGCCCAAGGACGCACCACCGCGTCCGCAGCCCCGGCAGGTACATGAGCCAAAGCTCCGAGCGGCACGCCACGCAAGCCCCGCCCGGGCCCCAGCAACGACACCGCTTCCAGAAGATTGGTCTTGCCCGCGCCGTTCTCGCCGACCAGCACGACCGGGCGCCCGTCGGTTTCGAGGGATAGCTCGGGATAGGAGCGGAACCACGAAAGCCGCAGACGCGCGACCGCGCCGAGACGACCGGCACCGGGCCGTTCGCTCGGGAGATACGCAACCCGCGAAAGAGCAGAGCTGGCCACTGTGCGCTAAACCCGCATCGGCATCAAAACATAGAGCGCGCGCAAATCGCCGGGATCGCGAATGAGCGTCGGCGAACCGGAATCGGCGAGCGCGAACACCATGTCCTTGCCGTCGATCTGGGACGCGATCTCGAGCATGTAGCGCGCGTTGAAGCCGATCTCGAGCGGCTCGCCGCCATAGCTCGCGGTGATCTCATCGGTCGCCGTGCCGCTTTCGGGATTGATGACCGAAAGCGTGAGCTTATCGCGCGCCAGGCTGAGCTTCACGGCGCGGGACTTTTCCGTCGAGACGGTGGCCACGCGGTCGACCGCTTCGGCGAACTCCTTGTTGGACACCGTGAGCAGCTTGGTGTTGCCCGCGGGAATGACCCGCGCGTAATCCGGGAATGTGCCGTCGATCAGCTTGGACGTGAGCACGATGCCGTCCAACACGAACCGGATCTTGTTATCCGAGAGCGCCACCTCGATCGGATCGCGCGCATCCGCGGCAAGCTTCGCAAGCTCGAACACCGCCTTGCGCGGCACGATCACTCCAGGCATCCCCGATGCCCCGTCCGGGGCCGACAGTTCCACTCGGGCGAGCCTGTGACCGTCGGTGGAAACGGCGCGCAGCACCGGCTTTCCGTCCGCCTCCATCACATGCAGGAAAATGCCGTTCAGGTAATAGCGCGTCTCCTCGGTCGAGATCGCAAACCGCGCCTTTTCGATGATGATCCCGAGCTCTGCCGGCTGCAGCATGAAGCGATGCGGCAGATCACCGGCCGCCAACGCCGGAAAATCATCGCGCGGCAGGCTGGACAGAGCAAACCGCGATCGGCCCGCTTTGATGGTGAGCCGGCCATCCCCCTCGCCGCCGTCGAGCTGCACTTGCGAGCCCTCCGGCAGCTTGCGCACGATCTCGTAGAGCATATGGGCCGGCACCGTCGTCCCGCCGGCCGTAATCACATCCGCCGGCAGGGATTCCACGATCTCCATATCGAGATCGGTCGCCGTCAGCTTCAGTTCCTGGTTACGCGCCTCGATCAACACGTTCGACAGAATGGGGATCGTGTTGCGCCGCTCGACCACGCTTTGGACATGGTTGAGGCTTTTCAGAAGGGCAGCGCGCTCGATTGATGTCTTCATTCCCGGCCCTGCTGTTGGGGGAGGTGTCGGCTCCCGGAGGCCATGGCCAAGGGTGCAGACTCAAGAGGCAAGACTATAGCAGGGACAAGACTCCAATGCATCTGCCGCGGGCTGGCGAAGACCCCCGCGGCGACCGGATGCCGGGCGATTATCAAGGCCTCTGGGGCGGCCCCGAAAAGAGCCGCCCGCGCCGCCAAATCTACTTCCTGAGCCCAATCCTACTTTCTGAGCATCACCAGGAGCCGGTCCAGCTCGGTCTGAAAAGTCGGGTCCTCGGCCCGCTTCCGGTCGATCTTCTTGACCGCCGACATGACCGTCGTGTGATCCCGGCCGCCATAGCGGAGCCCGATTTGCGGGAAGGACTTTTGTGTCACTTCACGGGCCAGCCACATCCCCACATGGCGGGCTCGGACGAGCCCCTGGGTTCGCCGGGGCGATTTCAGATCGGGAATGCGAACGTCGTATTGTTGCGACACCAGCTGCATGACGTCGTCGATCGAGGTCGGCCGCTCGGGCTTGAGCACGTCCTTCAGAATTTGCCGCGCCGATTCGACCGTAACGCTCGCATCGAGGAGGTCGGCATGTCCCATGACGAGGTTCAGAGCTCCCTCCAGATCACGCACGCTGTTGGTCAAATTCTCCGCCAGGAACTCAAGCACTCCGGACCCCAATTCGGCCGCAGGACGTCCCGCCTCCAACTGCTGGCTCCGGTGATCCTCGGTCTTGGCTTTGAGAATGGCGAGCCTCAGATCGAAGTCCGCCGGTTGAATGTCGACGGTCATCCCTCCGCCCAGCCAGGACTTGATGCGCTCCCCGATGCTTTCGAGCTTCGCGGGCGGGCCTTCGGCGGTGATCACGACTTGCTTGCGCATCGAGATCAGAGTCTGGACGGTGTGGAAGAACTCTTCCTGCGTCGCTTGCTTGTCCGCCATGTAGTGCACGTCGTCGATGAGAAGCACATCGAGCGAGCGATACGTCTCCTTGAACGCGAGCGTGTCCTTGTTGCGCAGCGCCGCTTGGAACTTCGACAGAAACGCCTCGGCATGGATGAGCTGAATGCGCCGGCCCGGCGAGCGTTCCGCAATCGCGTTTCCGATGGCTTGCATCAGATGCGTCTTGCCGACGCCGGACGGACCGTAAATGTAAAGCGGATTGAAGATGCTGAGATCGCTCTCGGCGACACGGCGCGCCGCCTCGTAGGCGAGTGCATTGCCCTTGCCTGCCACGAACGTTGCAAAGGAGTAATGAGGATCGAGACCCGCGGCGCTCGACGGCGCAGCCGTGGGTGGCCTCACAACGCCGCGTGACGGCGAAAGATCGCGGATCGGAGCGGGCGCGGGTTGCGCAACGACCAACACCGGCGGCGCAACACGCACGCTGTCAACCGGCCGTACATCATCGCAAACGAGATCGACGGCCACGAGCGACGGAAACTCCACCTGCCACAAGCGATGCAGCCGATCCGCGTGATTGGTGCGGACCCAGTCGCGCATGAACGGATTTTCCGCGCTGAGCACAACGGTTCCGTCCTTTATGCCGTTCAGGCTGAGGCTTTTGAAGCACCGATCGAAGATCGTGGGCTCGACCTCGAGCCTTAACCGATCGCGCACGCGTTGCCATGCTTGCTGGAGCCCGTCCCCGACGACGACGCTCTCGGACCGCCCTGCGATTTGGCCCATCATCTTATTTGCCACCTCTGCACCCCCGACCGACTGCGACCGGAGTTTGTTGAAAGATCGTTGTTGCCCTTTTTCGGCGTGCCTTAGAGCGATGGGGCGCTCCCTTGCACGCATCCGAGTTGAAACGACATTTTCTTATTGTTGGGAGATCTTGTTGTTTTGAGTGCTGAAAGGAACGCGCGAAATTCCCGACCTTTCGCTCCTAGCTTTGAACCCACGGAAGACCGTCAGCTTTCCAACCGCCGACGCGACCGCGGTGACGTTCGGCGTCGTGATTGCCTTCAAACCCAGACGAGATGTTGAAACAACGCGAATGTCCTGCCGCGGTTGCCGCGATCGCAGCGGCGCGCGAACGTCCGCCGGATCGGCACAGAAACAGGAGTGGCGTCTCCGAACTCACGCCCAATTGTGCGAGCAGCTCTTCGAGACGCGACAGAAACTGCGCGTTGGTCCCCATGGTCGGAAAGGATTGCCACTCGATGAGCAGCGCCTCTTTGCCGAGAACCGATAGGTCAGGAATGCCGACGAATTGCCACTCCGGCATCGTGCGCACGTCGATCAGCACCGACGGGCCATCCTGCTCCAGCAGCTCCCACGCTTCGCGTGGCGCCAAATCCCCGGCATAGCCCGCTCCGGAAGCCCCGGAGGGATTTTTGGGGACGCTCATGGCCAATTCCTCCCGAGCCATCGACGGTGCGGTGGGCGACGAGCCGCTCACAAGAGCGGTCCTTGCCTGTTGAACCCGCAACGCCGGGCGCCGCTCCGGCGCCTCCCGTCAAACTCTCCCATGTCTTCGCTGCTCTCAAGCTTGGATTTGTTTTCCCGATTCCAAGCTTGAACGCGACCTTGCGAAGACGTCTGCCCACCTCACACTCCGCGGCGACTTCACAGCAAACCTCTCCCGTTTATCGCTTGCCTGGGCTCAAGCGATTTTTGTTTGACTTAATTCAAGGATTATTTGGGAAACTTGCCGATTAACGCTGCCGACGAAGGGTTTAATCTTAATACGAAGCCGGCTTCTCGCCAACAGGACATTTTGCGAACGTTTGAGAATATTTTATGACACGCACACAGCGCGCCTCTTGATGGGCGCACGCAAAATAACACCGATAAAATAAGCTCTTTTCGGATGCGGATGCAATTGCACAATTGTGCATTTCACGCACCAATCGCGCGCCGTAATGCGCACGTGATGCGCGGGGCGGGCGCACAAAATGCGCGGAATCCCGCGCATTTAGCTACATAGATTGAACGCGTTTGGTCAGGCGGGAGATTTTGCGCGAGGCCGTCTTTTTATGCAGGACGCCTTTGGTGACGCCGCGCGCGAGCTCAGGTGCTGCGCTCTGCAAAGCGGCTGTCGCCGCCGTCTTATCGCCGGAGGCGATTGCTTCCTCGACACCACGGACATGCGTACGAATACGGCTGCGGCGGGCTCCGTTGACGGCGGTCTGCCGTTCAATCTTGCGGATCATTTTCTTTGCCGAGCGCGTATTGGCCATGGAATTCTCGTTTTCAGGTCCGGGTTTTGTTGCGGAAGGGAACCGCTTATAGCGGGCTTGAACGACGGCGTCAATTCAGAGCCCGCCTGGGCGTGAAATCAAGCGCGGCGGCCGGTTTTGTTCATCCATTGGACGGCCGCCGTAAGCGCTTTTATCGGTGCTTGAAGGCCGGCTTGCGCTTGTTCACGAACGCGGCCATGCCTTCGCCGCGGTCCTCGGTAGCGAAGAGCGAATGGAACACCCGCCGCTCGAAACGCACGCCCTCGGCAAGCGTCGTTTCGAACGCGCGATTGACCGATTCCTTGGCCAGGAAGATCGCGGGACGCGAGAATTCCGCTATTTTCTGCGCGGCTTTCATGACTTCTTCCTCGAGAGACGCCAGCGGTACGATGCGGCTCACAAGCCCCGAGCGCTCGGCTTCCGCGGCATCCATCATGCGTCCGGTGAGACACAAATCCATCGCCTTCGCCTTGCCGACCGCGCGCGTCAGCCGCTGGGTGCCGCCGGCGCCGGGAATGACGCCGAGCGTGATCTCGGGCTGACCGAATTTCGCGTTGTCCGCCGCGATGATGAAATCGCACATCATCGCAAGCTCGCAGCCGCCGCCGAGTGCATAGCCTGCGACACCGGCGATAATCGGCTTGCGGCAGCGTGACGCGCGCTCCCAATTACTGGTGATGAAATCCTCCATGAATACGTCCATGTAGGATTTCGGCTCCATCTCCTTGATGTCGGCGCCAGCCGCAAACGCTTTCTCCGAGCCCAGAAGAACAATGCAGCCGATCTGCGCATCGTGCTCGAACGCTTCGAGCGCAAGGGTGAGCTCGTTCATCAGTTGCGCGTTGAGCGCGTTCAGCGCATCCGGCCGATTGAGACGAATGCGACCGACGGCGCCGGCGGTGTCGACGACAAGACATTGATAGGCCATGGGTCGGTCTCCCTACTTCTGACAGCGCGGACAATAGAAAGTTGAGCGGTTGCTTTGCACGAGCCGGCGGACCGTACCGTCGCAGCCCGCTCTTGAACAGGGCTCTTTGGCACGGCCATAGACTTCGAAAGCATGCTGGAAATAGCCCAGCGACCCGTCGGTGTGGGCGTAGTCCCGTAAGGTGGAACCGCCGGCCGCGATCGCATCCGTCAGGACCGCGCGGATGTCGTCGACGAGCTTCGCAAGTCCGGCTGGCTTCACTGTTCGCGCAAGGCGGCGCGGCGAGAGTCCGGCCCGAAACAAGGCCTCGCATACATATATATTGCCGAGCCCCGCAATGATCTGCTGATCGAGGAGTGCTGCCTTCAACGGCGTGCGCTTGTCGCGAAGCCTTTCGGCGAGCGCGTCCGCGGTGAACTCGGGTGCAAGCGGCTCGAGCCCGAGATCGCGCAGCAGCGGATGATTGTCGAGCGTAGCAGCGTCGCCGAGCGTCATGAGACCGAAACGGCGCGGATCCGTGAAGATGACGCGCGTCCCGCCCTCGACATCGAAAACGACGTGATCATGAGGCCCGAGCGTTGCGGCCGCTTGGGGTCCGTTGTGCACGAACCGGCCAAGCGTACTTGGCGCGGGCTCGTTGCCGGCGTGAATGGCAATCCTCCCGGACATGCCGAGATGCATGATCAAGACAGCACCGTTGTCGCAATAGGCGAGAATGTATTTCGCGCGGCGCTTCAACCGCTCGATTCGCCTATCGGTGAGGCGTGCCGCGAAATCGGGCGGAAACGGAATGCGCAAATCCGGGCGGCGCACATCGACGCGCATAAGCCGCCGCCCTTCGAGAGCGGGTCTCAAGCCACGACAGACGGTTTCGACTTCAGGAAGTTCCGGCACGGCCGCCAGATGTAGTGGACCTTCGGCCCGGATGCAAAGATGTCGCTCAGGGTGCGGGTGTCGGCATGGGCGGCGGGCACTTGGCCGGATTGACGACATCGTCTGGCCGCCACTCCGGATTGGGCTTCGCCAGATTTTCACGCGCGGTGCGATCGTCTCTCCAAATTTCGGGCGTCAGCGTGCATGTCCCCCACATGCCGTATTCCCGCTGACTGGCGCGGCCCTGCGCGGCTTGGTAACGATCGTCCAACGCAACCGCCAGTCCACCTTCGACCATCTCGGCGGCCAAATCGTCGCCCTTCTCTGGGCCTTCCGCAAATTTGCACGTTGCGAGAACGCGCCCATATTTGTCGCGCCGGAAACCACCCGACTCATTTTGTACCCGCGTGCACACGACGAGAATGCCTTGGGTCCTTGCGGCGAACTGTCCCTTCGCTTCGTCGCCGCAGGGCCGGGCGATCATGCCCGTCGAACCCACCGCATAGCATTTCTGATCGGCCTCAAGCGCATCGATGCCGAAAAGGCGGACCGGCGCCGCTCCGAGCCGGAACGTATCGGCGTCAATGACGCTGTCGGGATCCAATCTGCCGAAAAAAGCCGTCCTCTCGGGATAGCCGCCGAAGCCCACCGCGACCGCTGCGAGCGTTGCCACGCCACCCAACACCGCGCCGAGAACGACCCAGCACAAAAGCCGCGTGATGCTTTCGAGACCCTCGCCGGGCGTGAACGACACCAGCGCGAGAAGTGCCACGACACCGCCGAAAAGAAGGAAGAAATCGAGGAGCGGCATAACATAGCCGCGCAGCATGGGGAGGTTCGCGTGGATCACCGCGATCAGCCAGGACTTCTTGTCCGGATCCTGCGCGGCGTCCGCGACCGCCGGGATGACATGGTCGAGCGCCATGCCGGTGGATTGCAGCATCAGATAGCCCGCGCCCGCGAGGAGCGCGGCGCCAATGAGCCAGATCACCCCACGGGTTGCGATGGAAAGCTGAATAGTGCTGACGAGAAAGGCCGGCATCGCCGCGAGCAGCAGCGCAAAGGCCTGCATATCACCCGACCCCATGACCGCCTCCCCCCGATGGCCGTCGCTCGCCAATTATGGCCTCTGAGCCCCTGTCCGTCGAGGCATCTGTCTCGCAGACGCGAGCGGCATGGTTGACGCGCCCTGCGGATGTCCCATCTTAAGGGCAGCCTCACCGGGAGATGACGATGGCCGCCGAGCTTAACCATACGATCGTCTGGTCCAGCGATCCCGCGAAATCAGCCGCCTTCCTGGCCGACGTCCTGGGCCGGCCCAAGCCGACGCGGTTCTACCACTTCCATGTCGTCAAGCTCGACAACGGCGTGTCGATGGATTTCTGCGAAGGTGACGGCAAGATCTCGATGCAGCACTACGCCTTCCTGATCGGGGAAGACGATTTCGACCAAGTCTTTGCCCGGGTGCGTGCGCGTGATCTGCTCTATTGGGCCGATCCGGCTCGCTCGAAGCCCAACGAGATCAATCACTGGGGCAATGGCCGCGGCTTCTACTTCGAAGATCCGGACGGGCATTTTCTGGAAGTGCTCACACACCCCTATGAGGAATGAGGTCCTCTACACGTTGAGCAGTAGATGCTCGCGCTCCCACGGGCTGATGACCTGCTGATAGGCGTCGTGTTCGGCCGTCTTGATGTCGAGAAACAGCGAGACGAACTCCGCGCCCAGAATGTCCTTGAGCTCCGTGCCGGCGCGCAGCTTCTGCAGCGCATCGAGGAGATGGCGCGGCAGCGGATAGCGCGTCGACGCGTACGCGCTGCCTTCCATCGGTTTGGTGGGCTGCAGATTTTCTTTCATCCCGAGATAGCCGCAAGCGAGCGACACCGCGAGCGCGAGATAAGCATTGGCATCCGCGCCCGGCACACGGTTCTCGACCCGGCGCGCCGCGGGCGTCGATGCCGGCACGCGCAATCCGACAGTGCGGTTCTCATGGCCCCAATGGGTGTTGATCGGCGCCGCCCAGTCGCGCACCACGCGACGATAAGAATTCACGTAAGGCGCAAAGAACGGCATCGCGGCCGGCAGATGACGCTGCAGCCCCGCGATATAGGCGAGGAACAGCCGCGTGTCCTTGCCGCCGCGCGACGCGAACAAGTTCTTGCGGTTTTTCTTGTCCTCGATCGATTGGTGGATATGCATCGCACTGCCCGGCTCCTGCTCGAAGGGCTTCGCCATGAACGTCGCATAGACATCATGGGCCAGCGCCACGTTGCGCACCGTGCGCTTGAACAGGAACACCTGGTCGGCGAGCTCGAGCGGATCGCCGTGATTGAAATTGATTTCCACCTGCGCCGCGCCGGACTCATGGATGAGCGTGTCGACGTCGAGCTCCTGCGTCTCGCAATACGCATACATGTCTTCGAAGATCGGATCGAACTCGTTGACCGCATCGATGCCATAGGCTTGGCGCGCGGTTTCGGGTCTGCCGGTTTTACCGATGGGCGCCTTGAGCGGATAGTCGGGATCGACATTCTTCGCGGCCAGATAGAATTCGAGCTCCGGCGCCATCACGGGCCGCCATCCTTCGGCGTCGAAGAGCGCCAGAACCTGTTTCAAGATGTGGCGCGGCGACAAAGCGAGCGGCCGCTCGTCGCGGTAAGCAAGGTCGCAAATGACCTGTGCGGTAGGCTCCTCGTACCACGGCACGAGACGAATGGTCGCCGGATCGGGCAACATGATGACGTCCGGATCCGTATCCGCGAGAACTTCGGATTCGACCGCCACGTCGCCGGTGACGGTCAGGCCCATGACCGATTCCGGCAAGCGCAGGCCCTTGCGCAAATAGGTCTCCAGGAACTTCTTGGTCGGCAGAATCTTGCCGCGCGCGATGCCCGCCATATCCGGCACCAGGCATTCGACTTCGGTGATCTTGTGCTCCCGCAGCCATTCGCCGAGATCACGCTCCGATTGGGCGCTCATAATGCGCGGTCCTTGGGTTGGGCCTTGAGTTGATTGTTTGTGTGCCGTTCCCGCACGGCCTGACCGAACACGTCGAAGATCGCGAGCGAGACGGGATTCTGTTCGAACTTCCACTCCGGATGCCACTGAACGCCGAACGCGAAGGATTTCGCATCCTTCACATGCACCGCCTCCACCGTGCCGTCGCGGGCGACCGCTTCCGGCAGAAGTCCGGGCGCCAGACGATCGATGCCCTGGCTGTGCAGCGAATTCACCTCAATGGCGCCGAGGCCCGTCCAGGACGCGAGCAAGCCGCCGGGAATGACCGACACCGAATGGGCCCGATCATATTGGATATCGACCGGCTGGCGCGAATCCGCGCGATGGTCGAAGCGCCCGTCGATCTCCTGCAGATGCTGATGCAACGAGCCGCCGAGCGCCACGTTGAGCTCCTGAAAGCCGCGGCAGATTGCGAGCAGGGGAACGCCGAGATCCAAGCAGCGCCGAATGAGCTGGAGCGTGGTGTCGTCACGCCGCGGGTCCTGCAAGACGCCCTCACGCGGCACGGAGCCGCCGTAGTGCTTCGGCCCGACATTGGACGACGAGCCGGTCAGCAGAACGCCGTCGGCGCGCGCCAAGAGCTCGTCGACGTCGAGCGGCGGATCGAGCACCGGGACAAGCCAGGGCAGAGCGTCCACCGCGCGGGCAACCGCCTCGATGTATTTCTCGCCGACCATGTGAAATGCGTGACCTTTGACCTCCCTGTGGTCGCAGGGAATGATCACGAGCGGGCGCGATGGCGCAGATGGGGACATGCCAATTAGAGCTACCACGCCGCCGCAAAGGCCGACAAGCAACTCCTCGCGGCAACGTAAATCGCTGGAAAATTTGACTTATTTCGGACGGCCGGTTTGCGTGTTCGTGTTCTTAATGGTGAACAGGGCCGGATCGAGCGGAACACCTTCCTTGAGATCGCGAACGGCGATGGTCGTGTAATTTCCTTGCGCGTCGCGAATAATCCAGTTGCGCAACTCAAGTCCAGGATCGTGGAAAATCAGTGTGAGCTCGCCCTGCGCCAAGCCTTTGTCGTCGCGCGCGGTGACGCTGAGAATGCCGGGCTGGCGCTCGACTTTTACGACGCGGGAATCCTTCGCGAGATCGACATCCTTGCGCAGCAGCAGATTGAGCGGCGTCGCGTTCAACGGATACCGCGCCACCGATTTCAGCTTGCGGTCTTCCACGGAGAAATACTCGCCGTCGGCGATGAGCAGCGGAGCATCCTTGGGCTCCTTGTAGTCGAACCGCACGCGCCCGGGACGCGACATATAGAACTTGCCTTCGGACATCTCGCCGTTCTGGGCGATCTGGCTGAAATCGCCGGTTACGGTCGTGAGCCCATTCAGATAGGCGCTGACCCGGTCCAAATCCTGGATGTCGTCAGACGAGAGCTTCGGGTTTGCCGCGGACTCAGCGAGGGCTGGCGTCAAGCAGAAGATCAACGCCACGGCACCGCACGCCGCGAACCAGCGGCGCACGTTCAATCCTGTCGTTCTGAGCATTGCCACCTCCGGACGGCTGGATTGTCTCAAAGTGTTAACGCCCAGAGCGTAGCCGGCATTGTGGCAAAAGCAAGCCGAAGGGAGTGGCCGGGGTTTAGAAGGCCCGGCGTCCTTTCTCGGACCTCATC
>Ga0081455_10001272_pt1 | contig 31484 bp, 31 predicted proteins | sample TabmetS3T2R1_FD_70207 | JGI IMG/M metagenome (GOLD analysis project Ga0081455, IMG submission 70207) | Tabebuia heterophylla rhizosphere microbial communities from the University of Puerto Rico - S3T2R1 | ecosystem: Host-associated > Plants > Roots > Rhizosphere ... | reverse complement strand
CGTGCCGCGCCGTCGCTGGCATTGACGCGGCGGGTCCGCGACCAAGCGGGGCTCTCGGCAACGGAACGCTCGGCAAACCTGCGAGGCGCTTTCACCGTTCGGCGCCGACCTGCCGGAACGCTCGTCATCGTCGACGACATCGTGACGACGGGAGCGACTTTGGGCGAGGCAGTCCGCGCCATGCGCCAAGCGCGACTGCCCGTCGCGGGTGCCGCCGTCGTCGCGCATCGGGCGCGAAATCGAAGTTGAGCAATTCCTCTGGCGCCTGGACCGACTCGGGTTTACCGTCCAAGGGAGAGGCACTCAGGTACCCATCAACCGCGGGAGGCCACATGGAAATTGTCGTCAAGGGCCGCAACAGCGAGATCTCAGACCGGTTCCGCGAGCACGTGATTGAGAAGCTTCACCGCATCGAGAAGTACGACCAACGCCAACAGATCCACCGTGTAGAGGTGGAAGTGACCCACGAACGAAACCCCCGCCAGCATGACCGCGCCGCGCGCGTTGAGATGACCCTCCGATCGCGCGGGCCCGCCGTCCGGGCTGAGGCAGCCGCCGTCGATCAGGCCTCCGCGCTCGACGCGGCCCTCGACAAACTGGTGGCCCGCCTGCGTCGGATGCGCGACCGCAGGCGCATCCACCACGGCCATCGAAACCCGCAGTCACTGTCGCATCTCGAACCGGACGCCCTCCGCGAGACAGCTTCGAGCGACGTGCCGGACGAGTCAGATGTCCATGTCGTCCATGGGGTTCAGGTCCAGGGAGAAGACTGCCCACTGTTGGTGCGCGAGAAGACCCATGCGGCGCCGGCCATGACCTTGGAGCAGGCGCTCCACGAGATGGAACTCGTCGGTCACGATTTCTACCTGTTCGTCGAAAAGGACTCCATGCGCCCGAGTGTGGTCTATCTGCGGCGGGCCTACGACTACGGAGTGATTCATCTCGACGTCGCCGAGTGAGGCTAGGCTCGGGCTCGTGGTTGATTCGGCATCCACGATTCGCGTTCTCTTGGTCGACGACCAGGAGTTGTTTCGACGTGGCGTGAAGATGGTCCTCGAGGCCGAGGGTTCGCTGGAAGTCGAAGAGGTCGACGACGGCGACAAGGCGATTGCCTCGGTCGAGGCCTATCCGCCCGATGTCGTGCTGCTCGACGTTCGCATGCCCGGACGCGGCGGAGTCGAGACGTGTGCTGCGATCAAGGCGGTGTCGCCGTCGACGGCCATCATCATGCTCACCGCCAGCGACGAGGAGCAGGATCTCTACCAGTCGATCAAGAGTGGTGCGTCGGGCTACCTGCTCAAAGACGGATCGACCTACGACCAGGTGGCCGAAGCCGTCCGCCTCGGCGCGAGCGGGCAGTCACTCATCACACCGAGCATGGCCACCAAACTGCTCGACGAGTTCGTCACGATGACCAAGTCGCCCGGCGGGAGCGCCCAACTCACCGCCCGCGAGTTGCAGGTCCTGCGTCATGTCGCCACGGGCCAGAGCAACCGAGAGATCGCCGACGACCTGTTCATCAGTGAGAACACCGTCAAGAACCACATCAGGAACCTTCTGGAGAAGTTGCAGATGAAGTCGCGGATGGAGGCGGCCATGTACGCCGTCCGCGAGAATCTGCTCGAGTGATCCGGCTGAGCCCGCTTCAGGCGCGACGCATCGCTCTGGCGGCCCAGGGATTCACGAACGGCCGCCCGACTGGTCCTGTAACGGCGCGACACGTCAACGGGGTCATCGCTCGGCTCGGCCTGTTCCAGATCGACTCGGTGAATGTGTTGCAGCGCGCCCACTACATGCCGCTGTTCTCCCGGCTCGGGCCCTACGACACAGACCTGCTTCACCGTGCTGCAGGCCGCGCGCCGCGGCGCCTCTTCGAGTATTGGGCACACGAGGCGGCCTTGGTCGACGTCCGACTGTGGCCGGCGTTGCAGTGGCGGATGGAAGACGCCTCCGGTATGTGGGGCGGTGTCCAGCGCCTTGCCGATGAGAAGCCCGAACTGGTCCGCCGGGTCCTCGACGAGGTTCGCGAGCGGGGGCCGCTCACTGCGCGCGACATCGAGCAGGATGTCGAGAACACCAAGGAACGCTGGGGGTGGAACTGGTCGGAGGCGAAGCGTGCTCTGGAGTTTCTCTTCTACACCGGCCAAGTGACGGCGGCGCGGCGCAATGGGGCGTTCGAGCGGCTCTACGACGTTCCGGAGCGGGTGCTGCCCGCGTCGGTCCTGGGGCTTCCGATGCTCCACGAGCACGATGCGCACGTCGAGTTGGTTCGTCATGCGGCCGAGGCCTTGGGCGTCGGCACCGCACAATGCTTCCGCGACTATTTCCGGCTGGCGCCTGGCCCCACGCAAGTGGCGATCGATGAGCTCGTCGCCGCCGGCGAACTGATGCCGGCAGAAATCGCCGGCTGGAAGCGGCCGGCTTTCGTCCAACGCGATGCCGCGCGTCCGCGCAAGGTGGCTGCCCGGGCGTTGCTGAGCCCGTTCGATCCGTTGATCTTCGAGCGCACGCGCACGGAGCGGCTGTTCGACTTCCGTTACCGGATCGAGATCTACGTTCCGGCGGCCAAGCGCGTCCACGGCTACTATGTCCTGCCCTTCCTGCTGGGCGAAACATTGGTCGGCCGCGTCGACCTCAAGGCAGATCGAAAGTCGGGGACTCTGCGAGTCCTCAGCGCGTGGGCGGAGCTGGAGGCTCCAAGCTCCACCACGGTCGAGCTCGCGGACGAACTGCGGCTGCTTGCCGGTTGGCTCGGCTTGAGCGATGTCGTGGTCGAACCGAAGGGCGACCTCGCTGGGGCCTTGCAGGCCTGCATCTAGACTTGGCCGATGCTCCTCGCTTCGCTCGTCAACGCGACTTCGCCCACTCGGTCACGAGCGAGCGGTGCTCGCTCGGACGCTCGGTAGGCTCGTCGCGTGCCCAAAGTAATCGACAAGATTCTTCGCGCGGGTGAAGGAAAGATCCTCCGCCAGTTGTCGGCCATCGCGCAGCAGGTCAACGACCTGGAAGACGAGTTCCGCGCCATGAGCGACGACGATTTGCGCGGGCAAACCACCGAATTCCGGGCACGGCTCGACAAGGGTCAGTCACTCGATGACCTCATGCCCGAGGCTTTTGCCACAGTTCGTGAGGCGGCCCGTCGCATCCTCGGTCAGCGGCACTTCGACGTCCAGATCATGGGCGGTGCTGCACTGCACTTGGGCAACATCGCCGAAATGAAGACCGGTGAGGGCAAGACGCTCGTGGCGACACTGCCCGTCTACCTGAATGCGCTCGCCGGCGATGGCGTGCACGTCGTCACGGTCAACGACTACCTGGCCAAGTACCACGCCGAATGGATGGGGCGCGTCTATCACTTCCTCGGCATGAGCGTCGGAACGATCTTGCCGACCATGACGCCCGATCAGCGCCGTGTGGCTTATGCCGCCGACATCACCTATGGCACCAACAACGAATTCGGGTTCGACTACTTGCGCGACAACATGGCCGACGACATCGACGAATGCGTCCAGCGGGGTCACGCTTTCGCGATCGTCGACGAGGTCGACTCCATCCTCATCGACGAGGCGCGAACCCCGCTGATCATCTCTGGCCCGACGGAGGACGAGGTCGAGTGGTACGCGCACTTTGCGCGCATCGTCAACGGCATGACCATCGACGAGCACTACGAGGTCGATGAGAAGAAGCGCACCATCGCCGTCACCGAGGAGGGCATCGACCGTGTCGAGAAGGAACTCGGCATCGACAACCTCTATGACGCGGTCAACACCCCATTGATCAGCTTCCTGAACAACGCGATCAAGGCGAAAGAGCTCTTCCGCAACGATCGCGACTACGTCGTGATCGAGGGCAATGTCCTGATCGTCGACGAGCACACCGGGCGCATCCTCGAAGGCCGGCGCTACAACGAGGGCCTGCACCAGGCAATCGAAGCCAAGGAGAACGTGCGCATTCGTGAGGAGTACCAGACACTCGCGACGATCACGTTGCAGAACTACTTTCGCCTCTACGACAAGCTCGCCGGCATGACTGGCACGGCGATGACCGAGGCCTCCGAGTTCGACAAGATCTACAAGCTGGGCGTCGTCCCGATTCCCACCAACATGCCGGTGGCCCGGGCCGACCAACCCGACCTCGTGTATCGCACGGAAGAGGCGAAGTTCGAGGCGGTCGTCGAGGACATCGCTGAGCGACACGCAAACGGTCAGCCGATCCTGGTGGGCACGACGAGTGTCGAGAAGAGCGAACGACTGTCTCGGATGCTCCGCAAGCGCGGCATCGTCCATCAGGTCCTCAACGCCAAGCAGCACGAGCGCGAAGCCGCGATCGTCGCCATGGCGGGGCACAAGGGTGCGGTGACGGTTGCAACCAACATGGCGGGCCGCGGCACCGACATCATGCTGGGCGGCAGCGTCGAGTTCCTGGCCGACCAGGAGCTTCGCAAGCAGGGGCTCGACCCGACCGACGATTCCGAAGCCTATGAGGCGGCTTGGCCGTCCACCGTGAAGAGGATCGAGGCGCAGGTCGCCGCGGAGAAGATTGAAGTGACAGACGCCGGCGGGCTGGCCGTCATCGGAACCGAGCGGCACGAGTCGCGGCGCATCGACAACCAGTTGCGTGGTCGGTCTGGCCGCCAGGGCGACCCGGGCGAGTCTCGGTTCTACCTCTCGCTTCAGGACGATCTGATGCGACTGTTCAAGGCCGACTGGGTCAACTGGGTCCTGCAACGCATGAACATCCCGGACGATGTCCCGATCGAGAACAACCAGGTCACGAAGTCGATCGCTTCAGCGCAAGCGCAGGTCGAGGCCCAGAACTTCGACACCCGCAAGAACATCCTCAAATACGACGACGTCATGAGCCGCCAGCGCGAAGTCATCTACGCCGAGCGGCGTCAGGTACTGGAAGGCGAAGACCTCCAGTCGTGGGTGGCGTCGATGATCGGCGAGGTGACTGCGGCGTACGTGGCGGGTGCGACTGAGGGCTTCCCGGAGGAGTGGGACCTCGAGCAGCTTTGGACGGCGTTGGGAACGCTGTATCCGATCTCGCTGACGATCGCTGCCGTCGACGCCGAGGCCGGAGGCCGTGAAGCCTTGTCGCGCGACTTCTTGCAGCAACTCGTGCTCGACGACGCCCTCTCGGCTTATGCGAAGCGCGAGGAGGAACTGGGTGCGCCGATCATGCGCGAACTCGAACGCCGCATTGTGCTGAGCGTCCTCGACCGCAAATGGCGCGAGCACCTCTACGAGATGGACTACCTGCGCGAGGGCATCGGCCTGCGTGCGTACAGCCAGCGCGATCCGCTCGTCGAGTACCAGCGCGAGGGCTTCGACCTCTTCAGCGCCATGATGGACGGCATCGCCGAAGAATCCGTCGGCTTCCTGTTCAACCTTGAGGTCCAGATCGAGGGCGAGGAGCCGGAGGCCAAGGGTCTCGAGCCGCGCAGGCAGCAACAGTCACTGTCGTACTCGGCTCCGTCGGAGACCGGCGAAGCCGAGTTGCTGGGTGCGTCTGATGAGGCGCCCGACGTCAATGTGCGAGCCCAGCAGGCGCGGGCCAAGAACAAGGCGCGCCAGAAATCCAAGCAGCAGCGGAAGTCGCGCAAGAAGAACCGCTGACCTACTCGATCGCTAGCGCCGAAGCCGCGGGAGGGCCGTAGGCCCGAAGCGTCGGGACGTCACTGCGGCTTCGCCGCCGCGGATTTCCGCTGGTGAGGGCGGCTGGGGTAGCCTGTCGAAGTTGCCTCGGCGAGGGTACGCACAGCGCACCGTGATCGACGAGCGCCAGGGCAGCGCGTGCCGCACCAACTAGCACAGGAGCTTCCCTCGTGGCCGAGATCAAGATCGCCGCCGAATCGCGCACCGAGTTCGGAAAGGGCGCCGCCCGCCGTATTCGTCGTGCCGACAAGGTGCCCGCCGTCCTTTATGGATCGGGCATCGACCCGGTCCACATCACACTCCCGGGCCACGACCTCGCCCTGGCACTCAAGCACGCCAACGCGCTACTCGAGATCGACTTGGACGGCGACGCCCAACTGGCCATTCCGAAGCAGGTCCAGCGCGACCCGCTCAAGGGTTTCATCGAGCACGCCGACCTGCTGATCGTCAAGAAGGGCCAGAAGGTCACCGTCGACGTACCGATCAGCGTTGTGGGGGAGGCCAAGCCCGAAGCGCTTGTCGTCACGGAGAACGCGACCGTGGCCGTCGAGGCCGAAGCGACCCACATCCCCGAATCCATCGAGGTCTCCATCGAGGACGCCGAGGTCGGCACTCAGGTGCTGGCCAAGGATCTCGTGATTCCCGGGGGCGCAACGCTTGCCGTCGATGAGGATCTCCTCATCATCAACGTCGTCGCTGCCCCGACTGCCGAGCAGGTCGAGGCCGAGTTGGCCGAAGCCGAGGCCGAGGCCGGAATCGAGCACGATCAGCCGGAGTCCGCTGAAGAGGGCGAGGGTGAAGGCGAAGGCGAGGCCGGCGAAGCCGGCGAAGGCGAACCTGCCGAGGGCGGCGAAGCGCCGGCCGAGGAGTCTGGGGACGAGTGACCTGGTTGGTCGTCGGCCTGGGCAATCCCGGTTCGACGTACGCCAGTACCCGCCACAACGTCGGCTACCTCGTTGTCGACGTCCTTGCCGGCCGAATCGGCGCAACCTTCAAGGCGCATGCATCCAAGCGCGCAGATGTCGTCGAGGGCCGGCTTGCCGATCAACGCGTGATCGTCGGGCGTGCCCGTTCATACATGAATGAGAGCGGCGGCGCCGTCTCCACGCTTGCGAATTACTACGACGTCGAACCGAGCCGAATCGTGGTCGTTCATGACGAGATCGACATCGACCTGGGACAGTTGCGGGTGAAGTTTGGCGGAGGCGACAACGGCCACAACGGTCTGAAGAGCGTGCGCAAGTCTCTTGGAACCGGTGACTTCTTCCGGGTGCGCATGGGAGTCGGTCGACCCAATGGACGAGCTGACGTCCATGACCACGTGCTCAAGGGATTCACGGCGGCCGAGCGCAAGGAACTGCCGGTGCTCGTCGAAGAGGCAGCGGACGCAGCCGAGTCGTTGATCGGTCGTGGCCTGGAGCAGACCCAAGCCCAGTTCAACCGATGACCTCACTGGCTGGTCTCCTCGACTGGGTGGCCCCGGCTCTCACTGGCCTGGCCCAGGGCGCCCTCCAGGCACCCGAAAGCGCGCGGGTATTCGCCGCGGCCGCACTCGCGGCCGATCGGCCGGTCCTCGTGGTCACGTCGACCGCTCGCGAAGCCGAGGATTTGGTTGACGAGCTCGATGACATCGTGGGCGCAGCCGCCGTCGCGCTGTACCCGGCCTGGGAGACGCTCCCGCACGAGCGACTTTCGCCCCGGTCCGACACCGTCGGACGCCGTCTTGCGGTCCTGCGCCGGCTGGTGCATTCCGATCCGGCGCCGGTACGCATCGTGGTGGCGCCGGTGCGCTCGATCCTGCAACCCCAAGTTCGGGGCTTGGCTGACTTGCGGCCCGTATCCATCGCGGTCGGCGAGGAGTTCGGCCTCGATCAGCTCGTTCGCGTCCTGGCCGAGGCCGCATATGTCCGGGTCGATCTGGTTGAGCGACGCGGCGAGTTCGCGGTTCGAGGTGGCATCGTCGACGTCTTCCCGCCCACCGACGATCACCCTGTGCGGGTGGAGTTCTGGGGCGACCAGGTCGAGCAGATTCGGGCATTTGGGGTGGCCGACCAGCGTTCGCTACCGACCGAGGATCGAGATCGACTGTGGGCGCCGCCCTGTCGCGAATTGCTCCTGACCGACGACGTCCGGCAGCGGGCGACCCGGTTGGCCGAACGCGAACCAGGGCTGCGCGAGATGCTGGCAAAGATCAGCCAGGGTCATGCGGTGGAAGGGATGGAGTCCCTGGCGCCCGTCCTGGCAGACGGCATGGAATCGCTCGTGAGTTTGTTCCCCAGCGACGCCCGGGTCCTGCTATGTGATCCCGAGCGGATCCGCGCACGGGCAGACGATCTCGTCGCCACAAGCGAGGAGTTCCTTCGAGCCTCGTGGGCTGCCGCGTCGACCGGCGGCCCAGCGCCCATCGACCTGTCTGCCGCCGCCTTCCACTCGCTCGACGATGTTCGCGAAGAATCGACGGCGCTCGGCCAGAGGTGGCTTAATATCGCGCCGTTCGGCCTGGACTCTGCGGTCTTGCGGCCTGCGCCCGCCTATCGAGGGGACCTTGACGCCGCCGTCGTCGACATCCGTGAATGGATTGCGGGGGGACGCCAGGTCTCGATTGTCGTTCCCGGTCATGGCCAGGAGCAGCGCACGCGAGAATGGCTCGCTGAAGCCGATGTCGACGGCGTCGAGGTGCTGTGCGGCGACCTCAGCGACGGTTTGGTGGGCGATGGCTTCGCGATCATCACCCACCACGACCTCGTCGGCCGCCGTGCCGCCGAGCGAGCCGAGCGGACGGCTCTGCCGTCTCGCCGTCGCAAGCAGATCGACCCGCTCGAACTGAAGCCCGGCGATTTCGTCGTGCACGAACAGCATGGAGTTGGCCAATACGTCGAACTGGCAAACCGCACAGTCCATGGAGCAGCTCGCGAGTACCTCGTCCTCGAATACGCGCCAGGCAAGCGAGGCCAGCCCCGTGACCGGCTGTTCGTGCCCATGGATCAGCTCGACCAAGTGAGCCGGTACGTAGGCGGCGAGCTTCCGTCACTGGACAAACTCGGCGGCACCGACTGGACGGCACGCAAGAGGCGGGCGCGGCGGGCAGCGCGCCAGATTGCCGGCGAGCTGATCAAGCTCTACGCCGCTCGCCAGGCGACCAAGGGTCACGCCTTCGGCGCGGACACACCGTGGCAGCGTGAACTGGAGGATGCCTTCGCGCACGTCGAGACGCCCGACCAGCTCGTGACCATCGACGAGGTCAAGCGGGACATGGAGCGAACGGTTCCGATGGATCGCCTGATCTGCGGTGATGTCGGGTTCGGCAAGACCGAGATCGCGGTTCGGGCGGCCTTCAAGGCCATCCAGGACGGCACGCAGGTCGCGTTGTTGGTTCCGACGACACTGTTGGTGCAACAGCACTTCACCACGTTCGCCGAGCGGTTCGGCCAGTTTCCCATCGCGGTTCGGGCTCTGTCACGGTTCCAAACCGATCGCGAGGCCAAAGAGGTGCTCGACGGGCTTGCCGACGGCACTGTCGATCTGGTCATCGGCACGCATCGGCTGCTTCAGCCCGGCGTGAAGCTCAGGAACCTTGGGCTGGTCATCGTCGACGAAGAGCAGCGGTTCGGCGTCGAGCACAAGGAGGCACTCAAGCACCTGCGGGCTGCAGTCGACGTCCTCAGCATGTCTGCCACGCCGATCCCACGCACTCTGGAGATGGCGGTCACCGGCATCCGTGAACTCTCCACGATCGCCACACCGCCCGAAGAGCGGCACCCGGTCCTGACATTCGTGGGTGCGTACGACGAAGGCCAGATCACCGCCGCGATCCGGCGTGAGCTCCTGCGCGAGGGCCAGGTCTTCTACATCCACAACCGAGTGCAGTCGATCGAGCGGGCCGCGGCGCGGCTCCGTGACCTGGTCCCGGAAGCGCGCATTGCGACCGCGCATGGCCAGATGTCGGAACACCAACTGGAACAGGTGATGATCGATTTCTGGGAGAAGCGATTCGACGTTCTCGTGTGCACGACAATCGTGGAGTCCGGCCTCGACGTCTCCAATGCCAACACGATGATCGTCGAGCGCGCGGACGCGCTCGGCCTCTCCCAGCTCCACCAGTTGCGCGGTCGGGTCGGACGCGGCAGCGAGCGCGCATATGCGTACTTCCTGTACCCGCCCGACAAGCCGCTGACCGAGACGGCGTACGACCGGCTGGCCACGATTGCGCAGCACACTGAACTGGGTGGCGGCATGCATGTCGCCATGAAGGACTTGGAAATTCGCGGCGCAGGCAACCTCCTGGGTGGCGAGCAGTCGGGGCACATTGCCGACGTCGGTTTCGACCTCTACGTCCGTTTGGTGGGCGAGGCAGTCTCCGAATTCAAGGGGGAGCTGGGCAAGGGTGGCGAGCCGGAACGGGACGTCTCGGTCGAACTGCCCATCGAGGCGCATTTGCCTCACGACTACGTGCCGAGCGAACGGCTCCGTTTGGAGATGTACAAGCGCCTGGCGGCCGTGCGCATCCCTGACGACGTCGAAGCGCTCCGAGCCGAACTCATCGACCGTTACGGGGAGGCGCCAGCGCCGGTTGCGGCACTTCTGGAGGTTGCGTTGCTTCGCGTTCGCCTCCGCCAAGCGGGGATTTCCGAGGTGACCTCGGCCGGTCCGAACGTACGGTTCAGCGGTGTCGACATGCCCGAGTCGGCTCAGCACCGGCTCAAACGGCTCTACCCGGGCAGCATCTACAAGCCGGTCTTCAAGATCGCTCTGGTGCCCCGGCCGAAGGACGCAGCCATCCTCGAGTGGGTGAGTGGGGTCGTCGACGCGATGGCTCCCGCATAGGGTGGCGCCCATGCTCAACCGCCGCTTGGTTTCGCTGGCAGCCGCCTCAGTGCTCTTGGCCGCATGCGGCCAAGTTCACCCAGGCCAGGCGGCGGTCGTGGACGGTGTGCCGATATCGATGAAACGCGTTGACACGACGGCCCGGATCTACTGTCGCCTGCTTCCGGGTTCGGCGTCGGCGAACGGTCCGATTCCGTACGCGACGGTTCGCCGGCAGGCGGTGTCCGATCTCGTGTTCGCCGTGGTCGCTCGGAATCTGGCCGCGGAGCGGCATCTCGACGTTGCAGCTGCCGAGTTCGCCTTGACGGCCCACGAGATCGCAATCGTGCGGCGGCGCCTGCACGCACGACAGGTCAGCGCGGCCATCACAGTGGCTGAGCAGAACGGTCGCACGTACGCGATAGCCGACAGACTCGGCCGAAAGAAGGGCCGTAGTGCCGAGATGGCGCGTGAAGCAGGACTGCGCATCATCGCTCGCGCTGCGAGCAGTCGACGTGTCCATGTGGATCCACGGTTTGGCGTAGGCGTCGATTCGCCATCGACGTTGTCGGTGCACGATGACGCGTTTCAAGGCAGTGCCGCGACGTCCGCTACACAGGTCTGTCAGGTCTGATGCGCGTTCTCGTTTTGAGTCCGCGCATTCCTGCCGGGTTGATGACGGCAGCGGCGTGGGATGCAGTGCGTGGCGCATCGAGCGTTGTCGCCGCCGTTGACGGACCGCACGTCGCCGCGCTCCGAGACGCCGGAGTCGACGTCGCCATCGGCCCACGGCCCGCGGCCGATGCGATCTGGATTCCCGCGCCTGGTGACCTCGACTGGGCGCGCGATCTTGCCGGGGAGATGCTGATCGGCGACACCGACGAGTTGGAGGTGATCTCTGGCTCATTCGATCCGCCGGGCGCCAAATTCCTCGACCTCGTCGAGGTCATGCGACGCCTGCGCCGGGATTGCGCGTGGACCCGCGAACAGACGCACGCCACACTCGCTCGGTACCTCGCCGAAGAGACCCAGGAAGCGCTTGATGCGATCGCGTCGGGCGATCTCGATCACCTACGCGAGGAGCTGGGCGACATCCTCATGCAAGTCGTATTCCACGCCGAGATCTCGGATTGGGACGTCGATGACGTCGCTGCCGGGATCACTGAGAAGCTGATTCGCCGCAACCCGCACGTGTTCGGCGACTCCGACGCGACCACGGTCGAGGAGATCGCCGATCAGTGGGAGCGCATCAAGGCTGACGAAAAACGCGGGCGTTAGTCTGGGAAGCCGGACCAGACAGGAGCAGAACCTTGGCCAGCATTGAAGCCGTCGGCGCGCGCGAGATTCTCGATTCCCGCGGCAATCCCACCGTCGAAGTCGAAGTTGCCCTCGACGACGGCACGATCGGACGCGCAGCTGTTCCATCGGGCGCGTCCACCGGCGAGTTCGAGGCGGTCGAGTTGCGCGATGGCGACGAGCGGTACCTCGGCAAGGGTGTTCTGCGCGCGGTTTCGGCCGTCAACACGACGCTCGGCCCGGCGCTCACGGGGTTCGATGCCGACGACCAGCGTGCGGTCGACCAGGCGCTGCTGACCGTCGATGGCACTGCCAACAAGGCCAACGTCGGTGCCAACGCCATCCTCGGCATCTCGCTGGCCGTCGCCAAGGCTGCCGCGGAGTCGGCACGGCTCCCGCTTTTCCGTTACGTCGGCGGCCCCAATGCTCATGTTCTGCCTGTGCCGATGATGAACATCCTCAACGGCGGCGCCCACGCTGACTCCAACGTCGACGTACAGGAGTTCATGATTGCCCCGATCGGCGCACCGACGTTCGCCGAGGCGCTTCGCACCGGTGCCGAGGTCTATCACGCGCTCAAGGCGGTCCTGAAGAGCGAGGGCCTTTCCACGGGTCTCGGCGACGAAGGCGGATTCGCGCCCAACCTGTCATCCAACCGCGCTGCGCTCGACCTCATAGCCACGGCCATCGAGAAGGCGGGCTATGCGCTCGGCTCGGAGGTCGCGCTTGCGCTCGACGTGGCGTCCAGTGAGTTCTGCACGGCGTCCGATTCCGGCGAGGGTGTCTACACCTTCGAGGGCGAACAGCGTTCCGCGTCCGAGATGGCTGACTACTACGCCGAACTCGTGGATGCCTATCCGATCGCCTCAATCGAAGACCCGCTGGATGAGAACGACTGGGACGGCTGGATCGGCCTCACGTCCGCCTTGGGCGACAAGGTCCAACTGGTTGGCGACGATCTCTTTGTCACGAACGTCGAACGATTGAGCCGTGGCATTTCCGAGGGCGCCGGCAACGCGCTCCTGGTCAAGGTCAACCAGATCGGTTCGCTCACCGAGACGCTTGATGCCGTGGAGTTGGCGCACCGCCACGGCTTCGCGTCCATGATGAGCCATCGCTCCGGTGAGACCGAAGACGTCACGATCGCCGACTTGGCCGTTGCGACGGACTGCGGCCAGATCAAGACAGGTGCGCCGGCCCGATCCGACCGAGTGGCCAAGTACAACCAGCTGTTGCGCATCGAAGAGCTTCTCGGAGGTTCTGGGGTCTACGCCGGTGCGTCGGCGTTCCCGCGCCTGTCCCTCTGAGGGACCATTGATGGGTGAGTCCGAGCGCTGCCCGCGGCCCCGGTAGGTCGCGTCGACCTGCCGGATCGGCGAAGGCTGTTCGTCGTCCCTCGCCGACGTCGCGGGTGCGCGCGACCTCTGAGCGGTTCATGGCGACAGGCCCGAAATTCACCGGGCGTGCCGTGATCCTGCTGACTGTCATCGTCCTGCTGGTCGGCTCGTACACGTCGGCTCTGCACGCGTGGTGGGGACAACGCTCCGAAATCCAGGCGACGAAATCCGAAATCGCTTCGCGTCGCGATTCCATCCGTGAACTCGAGAACACCAAGCGCCGGTTCGACGACCCCGCGTACGTCCAGCAACAGGCTCGTGAACGGTTCGGCTGGGTTATGCCTGGCGAGGTCGGCTACCGGGTCATCGGAACTGATGGCGAGCTGCAAGGCGAAATGCCGGTGCTCGCCGATCTGCCCGAACCCAAGCAGCGGCACTGGACCGACACCTTGTGGGCGAGTGTGGAGGGCGCGGGCCGCGAGCCGGCCGCCCGGCTGCCCGACCCCGACAAGGTGATCAAGGAGTGATCGACGCGGCCGACACCGCCGTCGTCAGTGAACAGCTCGGACGTCCCGCGCGCGGCATCGTCGAGGTGGTGTCGCGCTGCCCATCCGGTCATCCCAACGTGGTCAAGACGTTGCCACGGTTGGACGATGGCACACCGTTCCCAACGCTCTATTACCTGACCTGCCCGCGCTTGTCCGGTGCCATAGGCACCTTGGAAGCCGCAGGCGTCATGACGGCGATGTCCGATCGGCTCCTCGACGACAGCGAGCTCGCGGAGGCCTATCAGGCTGCACATGAGTCCTACCTCGCCGATCGCGCGGAACTGGGTGATGTTCCAGAGGTTGCCGGGATCTCGGCCGGTGGCATGCCGACGCGCGTCAAATGCCTCCATGCCTTGGTGGCTCACAGCTTGGCCGTCGGGCCTGGAGTCAATCCCCTGGGAGACGAGGCAGTCGACCTCCTCGGTGACTGGTGGACCGGAAGCGAGTGCGCATGACGCGCGCGCGTGTTGCCGCCATCGACTGCGGCACGAACTCCATTCGCCTGCTGATCGCGGACATATCAAGCGGTGGCGAGAAGGAGCTCGTCCGTGAGATGCGGATCGTGCGACTGGGTCAGGGTGTCGACGCCACGGGCAGGCTGGCGCCAGAGGCCATCGAGCGAACTTTGTCCGCGACGCGCGAATACGCCGAACTCATCGTCGCCCTGCATGCCGAGCGCGTCCGCTTCTGCGCCACGTCAGCGGCGCGCGACGCGTCGAACGGTGAGGAGTTTTCGGATGCTGTCGAGGCAATCGTCGGCGTCCGACCCGAGGTGCTGAGCGGCACGGCGGAGGCGCAGGCCGCGTTTGTCGGCGCCACTCGCGGGTTGGGCGTGACCGCCGGCGAAGCCTTGGTCATCGACATCGGCGGAGGTTCGACCGAACTCGTGGTCGGTCGCAACGAGACAGTCGAATGGTCGACGTCGCTTGATGTTGGATCGGTGCGGATGACTGAGCGCTTTCTTGCATCGGATCCCCCGACGCCCGCTGAGATCGATGCGTGTCGCGCTCACCTGTCCGATGTGGTCGGTAAGGCTGCCTCCACTCTCGCCCCGGTCGACACACTCGTTGGCGTTGCCGGAACGATCACCACCGTTGCGGCGCATGCACTGGGACTGCCGGGCTACGACCGGGCGGCTCTGCATGCGACGCGAATGCCGATCCACGACGCTCGCGACGCTTGCGCATCGCTGGTCGGCATGACAGTTGAGCAGCGTCTCTCCTTGCCATACATGCATCCGGGCCGCGCCGACGTTATTGGCGGGGGAGTGCTCGTCCTCGATGCGGTGTTGACATCCTTGCCGCTCGCTACGCCTGAGCTGATCGTCAGCGAGCACGACATCCTCGACGGGATCGCGTTGTCAGCGGACTAGGCTGGCGTGGCTCCCGTAGCCCAAGGGCAGAGGCAGGCGGCTTAAACCCGCTCCAGTATGGGTTCGAATCCCATCGGGAGCACGGATGCCTCACAGGTCAGCCCAAAGATGCCGTGAAGTCGTGAATGGTCCTACCCGATTGCCGGCCCTTGCGTTCGAAGCGGGTTTCGGGACGCTCGAATCGTTCTGAGGGACCGCCGGTGATGTGTGGAGACGCAGCCAGAACCTCGGCAATCCGTTTGGCGTAGTCGGACCAGTCTGTTGCGATACGCCACACTCCGCCCGGCTCCAGTACCCGCGCGACGAGTTCGGTGAACGGGACGGTGATCAGTCGCCGCTTGTGATGGCGACCCTTGTGCCACGGGTCGGGAAACCAGGTTCGCAATTCGTGAACGGAGCGTTCCGGCAGCATCGTTCGCAGGGCCTCGGGTGCATTGACGATCGCCATCCGGATGTTCTCCACGCCGGCGTGGCGCATCGTCACCAAGGTTTGAGCGACGCCCGGGATGTAGACCTCGAGCCCGAGGAAGTTCATCTCGGGAGCATCAGCTGCCGCGGCCACGAGGGTTTCGCCGCGACCGCTGCCGATCTCCACGACAAGTGGCGCCGAGCGCCCGAACGCCTCGGCCGGATCAAACTGGAACGCTGGGTCCACCGACGTGTTCGGTCCTGAACGAGGGACGTCGATGACGTGCGTGCCAGCCAGCGCGTTCCAAGCCGCCTGCTGCCGATCGGTGAGCCGTCCGCCACGTCGGGTGAACGACACGGGCTCCGTCCGCCAGGTCGGCCGGGCATCGTCGACCATGTTCGTCACCCTAGTGTGGCTCGCGTGGAGACGTACGACGCGATCGTGCTGGCCGGCGGGCGTTCTCGCCGGTTGGGAGGCGCCCCGAAGCACGCAGTCGAGGTGCGCGGCAAGACGCTCCTCGAACACACGTTGACGGCGGTGGCTGACGCATCGCGTGTGATCGTCGCGGGCGACCCAGAAGGCCTGCCTGGGCTGGATGTTTTCGTCGTGCGAGAGGATCCGCCATTCGGCGGACCGGTGGCAGGCATCGGAGCAGCGTTGCCACACGTCCATGCTGACCGCGTCCTCGTCCTCGCCTGCGACCACCCGTTCGTCGCGGAAGCGATTGCACCCCTCCTTGCCGGGTTGGGTGCAGACGGAGCCATTGCCGTCGACCAAGATGGCCGTCGCCAGAACCTGTTGTTTGTCACCCGCACTGCTGCCCTGCGCGAAGCCGTCGGGCGATACGAAGCGCTCACCGACCTGGCAGTTCACGCGGTCATCGAATCCCTCCAACTCGACGAGATCGCTGTCCCCGCTCGCGCTCTCTTCGACGTCGACACGTGGGAGGATCGGGACGAACTGGACGCAGGAGGCCGCCATGTCTGAACTTTCCGAATTCGCGACGGATCTGGCGGCAGCGCTCGGAATCGACGATGTCACGGTCGACGTGGCCGATGTCTTGTCTCTCGCGTCCGATGCGGCGCACGCCTTCTTGCGACCAGCGGCGCCAGTCGCAACCTTTCTTGCGGGCGTCGCGGCGGGCCGAGGCGGAGCCAGCGCCGAGGCCCTTCACGCGGCGTTGTCGGCGGCAGCCGACTACTGTGCGCGTCCGCCCGAAGATCTCGCCTGAGCGCCCTTCGGCGCGTTGTATAGGCTGTGAGCATGCGCAGCAGCAACCCGGTATTCACCCGCACCGAGGGCTTCAACAGCCCCGTCACCAGCACCCCAGCGACGGTCGGCTTCGACGACCACCCCACTCACACCGAACTCGGTCGCGGCACGGGGAGGATGACGCTCGACACCGTCATCGAGAAGACCGCAATCACCAGCGGCACGGTGATCCTCACCGCGGCGATCGCCTGGATCCTCATCGGCAACCTGGGCGACGTCGACCAAGTCGCGGCTGGGGAGGCGGCCTCCAAGGCGATGCTGCTCGCCCTCGTCGGCGGGTTCGGGGGGTTCATCCTCTCCCTCGTCAACTCCTTCAAGAAGGTCGTCAGCCCGGCGTTGGTCCTCATCTACGCCGCGCTCGAGGGCTTGTTCGTCGGTGCGTTCTCCAAGCTCGTCACCACGTTCGTGGCTCCGGGCGATTCCGGAATCATCTTCGGCGCGGTGCTCGGCACCCTTGCCGCGTTCGGCGGGACGCTCGCGGCTTACAAGTTCTTCAACATCCAGGTCGGCGACCGCTTCCGCAAGGTCGTCATCGCTTCGATGTTCGGCTTCGTCGCGGTGAGCCTGCTCGACTTCGTGCTGAGCTTCTTCCATCGAAGCTTCGGCTTCAACGGTTTCGGCGCGATGGGCCTGATCTCCAGCCTCATCGGTGTCGTCATCGCCGTGTTCATGCTGATCCTCGACTTCGATTTCGTCGAGCGCGGCGTCGCCGCTGGCTTGCCCGAACGCGAGTCGTGGCGTGCGGCGTTCGGCCTCACGGTCACGATCGTTTGGCTCTACATCGAGTTGCTGCGCATCCTGGCTATCTTGCGCGGGAACGACTGACGGCCCTCCGGCGCAGCACCGCGGCACGCGTGCGTCCGGCCCTCCGGACCTCGGTGCCCACGTGCCGCTCGGCCTCGGCCGCCGCCTCTTCCAGGGGCATGATGCGCCCGCCGATGTCAGCCCCGAGGTCGCCATCTTCAGGCTCGCGAACCGCCGATGCGAGCGAGGGGACGAGGACTGCGACCATCTTGGCGTAGCCCGCGGCTGACGGGTGAAACCGATCGGAGCCGAACATCACGTCGAATCGTTCGTTGAACTCCGGACCAAGCAGATCACCCAGCGAAACGGCGCGGCCGCCCGACGAGACGACGGCGACGGTCTGGCGCCGGGCAAGAGCCTTTCCGTGTTGCTGCGCAATCCATCGCAACGGCTGAGGGATCGGACGGATCGTTCCCAGGTCGGGGCAGGTTCCGACGACGACCTCGCATCCGGCATCGACGAGACGCCGGACGGCCATGGCCAACAGCCGCTCGGAAATGTGTGGCGCCACGTGATGGGTGACATCGTTCGTGCCGATCACGACCACGGCAACGTCTGGCTTGAAGGGCAGGCCGCGATTGACCTGCTCGCGTAGGTCGGACGATCGTGCGCCCACGACGGCTTCGCTGTGGATGTTGACCGGCGCATCGAGCAGGTGTGAGAGCGTCAGGCCGATCAGCGCCGGTGGCGTAGCGTCGGCGAGGGTCATTCCGTAGCCGACGGCCGCCGAATCGCCGAGCACCAAGCACCGGACGGGCGCGCCAGGGAGGTCATCGCCGTAGACGCCGTTCGCCGACGGCGGGCGTTCGTCGGAGACCCCGATGGAATGGCGCGCCTGACGAATTTGGCCGGCAAGGAGGCCGGCAAGACCGACGGTCGCAGCGCCGGCACCGACGGCGGCGGTGCGAAGCGGACTATGCGAAGGCACATATCAAGTATTGCTCGCGCTTGCCTACGATTGCGGTATGCCGGTCCACGTGCCCAACCTCCGCGATGTCGGCGGATTGAGCACGGCTGACGGTCAGGTGGTGCGTTCGGGAATGCTGCTGCGCAGCGCGCTTCCAGCCGCCGACGACCTGGTTCCGTCAGACTTCGCGTGGCCACCCACGGTCGTCATCGACCTGAGATCGCCCCGCGAATTGCTGGAAGGTCATCCGCTCGACCACCTGGGCGCCCGAGTCGTCAATCTGCCACTCCTGGAGTCGCTGAGCCCAGATGCAGACCACGACGGGACGCTGGCGACCTTGTACCGAATGGTCAACGACAGCGCCTCCCACCTGCTTGTCGAGATCGTTCACGAGGTCGCTGCGGCCGAGGGCCCCGTGCTTGTTCATTGCGCGGCAGGCAAAGACCGGACGGGAATCGGGGTTGCCCTCGTACTCCGCCTATTGGGCGTGTCCCATGAAGACGTGATCGCCGACTATGTCCGCACCGACGAAGCCCGCGAAGCCATCGACGTACGACTGAACCGCGACTACGAATCCTCACTCATTCCCACGGCCTACTTCTTGGTTGTGCCGGAGGCTCTCATTCAGGTCATGCAGGTCTGGGACGAGCACCCTGGTGGAGTCGAGGGATGGTTCCTGGCTGCAGGTGGCGACGCGGATGAGTTGAACCGTCTCCGGGAGCGTTTGCTCGCTTAGGCTGTCCGCCATGGACGGCCGCGTCATCGAACCGCGCGAAGTCCCCTTGGGCGGTCTGCGCGCCCTCAACGTCTGGCGGACCCTGCCGCATCGCGACCTTCCGACCGTGGGCGCCTGGTGTTTCGTCGACCATTTCGGTCCGACCGACGACGTGATGACGGTGCTGCCCCATCCGCACACCGGGCTGCAGACGGTCACGTGGCCGCTCTCCGGTGAGGTGCGGCACCGCGACAGCTTGGGGAGCGACGTCGTCCTTCGTCCCGGCGAACTCAATCTCATGACGGCAGGTGATGGCGTCGCACACTCAGAATTCAGTGTCGGTGAACCCCACGTCATGCACGGCATCCAATTGTGGGTCGCGCTACCCGACGGCCCGCGATCCGGTCCGGCGGCTTTCGAGCACATTGCCGACCTCCCACGTGTGGCTGGTGACGGGTGGCGCGGCATCGTCCTCGTGGGCGAGTTCGACGATTCCCGGTCGAAGGCAACGGCCCACACGCCATTGGTCGGAGTGGAACTGACATTGGCGGCACGTTCGCTCGTGACCATCCCGCTTGATCCGACGTTCGAGCACGCCATTCTCGCCGTCGACGGCTCCATTGGCGTGGGGGGCGGACCCCAGGTCGCGCAACGCAGCATGCTGTACCTCGCGCCGGGCCGGGCCAGCGTCGTTCTCGACGCCGAGCGCGACACCACGATCCTCCTGCTGGGTGGCGAGCCATTCATGGAACCGCTCGTGATGTGGTGGAACTTCATCGGCCGCGACCACGACGAGATCGTCGCAGCTCGCGACGACTGGCAGAACCAGACCAGGCGCTTCGGTCATGTCGATGGCCATGGTGGCCAGATCATCCCAGCGCCGCCGCTGCCGCAGGTACGTCTACGGCCGCGCGTCCGGCGCTGAGAACGGTTCGTCGCGCTCGCGGACGGCGTTGCGAAATCCGGTTGTGGCGGCGCGCATCTGGAACGCGTAGCCCTCCCGGGTATGGCGAGCGATGCCGTCGAACAGGGTGCTGACCATGCCGGATGTCGCCACTCCTTGGGCGAGCAGAGCGCTGTTGAGCGCCAACTTGGACATGACCAACTGATTGACCGGAACGTTCGCAACGCGTTCAACGAAGGCTTCGGTGCGTGCATCCAGTTCATCGGAAGGCCATGACTCGATGGCCAGACCCCAGTCGACAGCGGTTTGGCCGTCGATGCAGTCGCCGGTGAAAAGCAACCGCTTCGCCCGGGCATCGCCAACGCGGTGAGCCCACATGCCGCTTGCCGGTATTCCCCAGACGCGGGCCGGCGGATAGCCGATGCGAACGTCGTCGGCAACGATCAGCTGATCGGCGAACAGCGCGATGTCTGCGCCGCCGGCCACCGCGAAACCGTGCAGTTTCGCGACCGTCGGCTTGTTGGCGAACAGCAGGCTCGCAAAGCCCCGGTTGAAGCGGCTCATCATGGCGTAGTCGAGCATCGGGTCCCACACTCGTCCGGGAATGTGGTTTCGCATCTGGACGACCGGATCGAGGACTGTGCCCGACATGTCATCGGCGGCATCGGGTGGACTCGCCGCGTTCTCGGCGAAGACGTCGAGGTCGTAGCCACCGCAGAATCCCTTTCCGCGTCCCGACAGCAGAATCACGTGGACGCGGGGATCCAGATCGGCCCGTTCGACCGCGTGGGCGAGGTCGAACGGCGTGTCGCTGGTGATTGCGTTGCCGTGCTCGGGCCGGTTGAACGTGATGCGAGCGATCCGGCCGGTCACCTCATACGTGAGCGTCGCGTAGTCGTGTGCGCTCGCGGGTCCGGACAGGCCGTCGAAGGCATCGTCGAGGTCGCCGCGCCATGGTGCCGCCTCGTCGCCGTCGTCACTCACGCGATGAACTCCTCTGCCTCGTCCGTGCCCTTGAGCGTCGCACGTTCAATGATGGGCGCGAGATCGAGGCCGGCCGGCAGGGTGCCGAACACATCGCCATGATCTCCGGCGAGCCGGCTGGCAAGGAATGCCTCGGTGACGGCCGGGTGACCGTGTCGCAGCAGCAGCGAAGCCTGCAGCGCGACGGCGAGGTCACCGACAATGCGGCGCGCCCGCATCTCGATCGTCGCCGGATCGTCGAAGGCAGATCCGAGCCGATCGAGGAACTTGTCGTACCGCGGGTCTGCGCCGCGCATCGAATCCAGTTCGGCCATGAGGGCCGCCACTGATTCGGGCTGTTTGGCGGCGGCTCGCAGAGTGTCCAATGCCGTGACGTTGCCCGACCCCTCCCAGATCGACATGAGCGGCGCCTCGCGGTAGAGGCGGGGCATCCGCGAGTCTTCGATGTACCCGTTACCGCCCAGGCACTCCAGCGCCTCGGCGGCATGAATCGGCGCTCGTTTGCAGACGTAGTATTTCGTGACGGCGATGCCAATACGGCGGAGGAGCTCGGCGCTCTCGTCGCCGTGATGATCGGTGAGGGATGCCAGCCAGAGCACCGCGGTCGTCGCCGCCTCGGCTTCGACAGCGAGGTCGGCCAAGACGTTGCGCATCAGTGGTTGGTCGACCAGCGCCTTGCCGAAGGCGTGGCGATGGATGGCGTGATGGACGGCGCTGTGCACGCCGACGCGCATCGAGGTGGCTGATCCAAGCGCACAGTCCATGCGGGTGGCATTGACCATCCGGATGATCGTGGGAACGCCCCGACCCTCTTCGCCCAGTCGCCAGCCCACCGCATTGACGTATTCGACCTCACTGCTGGCGTTGGAGTGGTTGCCCAGCTTGGTCTTCAGGCGTTGCAGACGGATGCCGTTGACGGTTCCGTCCGGCAGGACGCGGGGGAGGACGAAGCAGGTCACTCCTGCCGGGGTCTGGGCGAGGGTGAGGAAGATGTCCGACATCGGTGCCGAGGTGAACCATTTGTGCCCGTTCAGCACGTAGGTGCCATCTGGTTGCGGCGTGGCTGTCGTCGTGTTGGCCCGGACGTCGGAGCCGCCCTGCTTTTCCGTCATCGACATGCCGGCGGTCAGGAACTGCTTCTCCTCCGGGGCTCGGAACGAGGGGTCGTACCCCCGGGCCGCCAGTTTCGCGACATATCGATCGGCCAGTTCTGGATCTTCGCGAAGCGCTGGCACAGCGGCGTACGTCATGGTGACCGGGCACTGGTGTCCGGCATCGACGGTGCCCCACAGGCTGTAGGAGATCGAGCGCACCAGATGAGCGTTCGGGTCGTCGGATACCCACGCCGAGCCGTGAACGCCGAAGCCGGTCGCAACCGACATCAGCTCGTGGTAGCTCGGGTCGTACGCAACCTGGTCGACTCGATTGCCGAAGCGATCGTGGGTGTGAAGGACGGGCTGGTGGGCCTCGGCCCGATCACCGAGGGCGATCGCGTGGGCGGTTCCGGCGGTGCGCCCCACCCGGTGGAGATCGTCAAGGGCGTCGGTCGCGCCAACGCGAGCGAGCGCTTCGGTGAAGACGGGATAGTCGGTGCCGTCGAACCCGATCAGGGGTGGCACTTGGTTCGTCACGTCGTGAGTCATGCGAATACTCCTTGATGGCGCACGTGAAGGGCGTGCAATTGGTTTCGGTACTCGTCGTACGCTGCGCGCATGGGGTCGGCTGGCCAGTTCGGCGGGGTCAGTTCCGGTGGCAGGGCCGGATCGGTTCGCAGGTGCCGGACGAGGGCGGTGATGGCCGCGAACCGGGGGCCGTCGAGCTCGGGCCCGGATGCGGCGGCCATCAGTGCACGCCCGACGCTTGCCCACGATGTGAGGTCCCACAGCGTCGAGGCCAACTCAACAGAGTCGGCCGGACGTGCGAGCAACGTCGTTGTGTGGGCTCCCGAGAAGAGTGGTCGATCGAGGTTCGCTGGTCGCATCCAGACGCCTTCGCGCAGTTCGGCGAGACGCGCGGACGTGAGGTCGGCCCGCAGCCGGGCACGCTCGGATGCGCCGCGGCCGGATTCGACCACGACGACCGTCTCCCATTGGCCATCCCATGAGCGGGTCGCTGGCGCGATGTCGCGATGCTGGGCGTGCAGCCGTTCGAGGTGGTGCGGGGAGAGGGTGTAGACACCATCGGACATCGTCAATTCAGCCGCTGCGACCAGCCGGGAGAGCGCGACACGCATGGTCGATGGCGCGATGTTGCACATTTCTCCCGTGGCCAGGATGTCGCGCACAGGAAGCTGTCCGTCGGGTACGCCCAACAGAACGCTCAGGGCGACCGATCGGGCTGACAGCGGCGCCAGGCTGACCATGCGGCCATCATGTTACATATTTATGACGAGTGTCAAGCAATTGTAACAATCAGTCTTGCCGCAATCTGGCCCGGCATCCGTGGGAATCTGGGTGCGTGGGTGTTCGGCGCGTGATGATCCGGGTTGTGGCGGGGCTTGGCCTCGTCGCGTGTCTGTCCTGGCCGAGCAGCCCAGCGACCGCGGCGTGCGGCGTGTTCCCGGCGAACAACTACTGGCATGCCGACATTCGCTCACTCCCAGTGAATCCGCGCAGTGCCCAGTGGTTGAGTCACATGGGTGCTTCGACGGTGAAGTTGCACCCGGATTTCGGTCCATATGGCACTGGCGAGGCGCCATATGGCATCCCGATCACGTCGGTTGCAGCCGACCATCCGAAGGTCTCCGTGGCCTTTGAATACTCTGGCGAGAGCGACCACGTCCTGTATCCGCTGGGGTCGGACACGAAGATCGAAGGCGGCTGGAATTCCGGCGGCGACATGCACGCCATCCTGGTCGACTTCGCTTCTTGTCGGCTGTACGAGACGTGGAACACCCGGCGCAGCTCCGCCGGTCGTTGGCAAGCCGGCTCCGGCGCGACATGGTCACTGGCCAGCAATGCTCTTCGTCCGGACGGATGGACCTCGGCCGATGCCGCGGGCCTGCCGATCTACCCGGGGCTGCTTCGGTGGAGCGAGGTCAAGGCTCTGTCGGTGCGGCACGCCATCCGATTCACCACGAACGAAACGAGCGCCCATCACGTATGGCCCGCACGCCACGATGCCAGCGACATCACCAGCTTGACCTATCCACCCATGGGTGCCCGGTTCCGGCTCAAGTCCTCGTTCCCAGAAACGGGCTACAGCGCCTATGCCCGCGCGGTCATCAAGGCAATGAAGATCTACGGTCTGGTGTTGGCCGACAACGGTTCGCGGTGGTTCTTCCAAGGCGAGCAGTTCGCGGGCTGGCCGTCGTCGTTGGTCGAGGAACTGAAGCGAATTCCAGCCCGTTACTTCGAAGCGGTCGACACGTCGAAACTTCCGCATACGGCGGGATCAGCAGCGGTGGGCTGAGTACGCTCGCGGGCATGAGAGCCGTCGTCATCACGAAACATGGTCCGCCCGAAGTCCTTCAAGTCCAGGAGCGGCCCGACCCGGTCGCCGGCCCCGGCGAAATCCGGATTGCCGTCAAAGCTGCCGGGATCAACTTCGCTGACCTGCTGGCGCGCACGGGAATGTACCCCGACGCCCCCAAGACCCCGTCGGTTGTTGGCTACGAGGTCGCCGGCGTCGTTGAGTCACTCGGCGAGGGAGTCACTGAGTACCAGATCGGTGATCGGGTCATCGGTGGAACCAAGTTCGGCGGCCACGCGGAGCTGGTCGTGTCCAAGGTCAGTGACACCCTCCCGTTGGCAGACGGACTGAGCTTCGAGCAGGGGGCGGCCATCCCGGTCAACTACGGCACCGCGTACGCGGGTTTGGTCATCATGGGTGGCGTTCGTCGGGGCGACCGCGTCTTGATTCACGCTGCGGCTGGCGGTGTTGGAATTTCGGCGACCCAGATCGCGAAGAATCTCGGCGCCGAGATCTTCGGCACGGCCTCGCCGTCGAAGCACGACGCGATCCGCGGCTTCGGCGTGGATCACGCGATCGACTACCGCAACGAGGACTTCGCCGAGGTGGTGTTGCGCCTGACTAATGACGAGGGCGTCGACGTCGCGTTCGACGCCATCGGCCCGTCGAGCTTCCGCAAGGACTACAGGATCCTGCGGCCCGGTGGAAGGCTGATTTGCTACGGACTCAGCGAGGCCCAGACCGGTGAAAAGCGGAACATTCCCGGACTTCTCAAGGGTTTGGCGTCGATGACGACGGCCACCATGCCCTGGTGGAAGAGCCTGATGATCCTCAACGAGAACAAGGGTGTCTTTGGGCTCAACATGCTGTGGTGGTGGGAACGCGAGGGTGGTCTCAGCCGCCTCATGGAACCGCTCGCCGAGGGGTTCGAGTCGGGCGCCTATGCGCCGGTGGTTGCCGCGTCGTTCCCCTTCGACAAAGCCGCCGACGCGCACCGGTTCATCCACGAGCGCAAGAACGTCGGCAAGGTCGTGCTCGTCCCGTAACCCCGCCCGTCGGGGCCCATGCGACGCGAAAGAGGGAGCGATGAGGTCGATCGAGGAATTGTCGGGACCGAGACGCCTGCCGGGTTTGGGCAACGCGCTGCAGGTCCGCCCGAGCCAGTTGCACGCTACAGCCGAGCGCTGGTGTCGGGAATACGGAACGATTTTCCGGTTCGACCTTGGCCCACGTCCGGTGATCGGCGTGGGCGATGCGCGGGTGATCGACGAGGTGCTGCGACTCCGACCGGGCCGGTTTCGCCGCTGGGCTGAGCTCGCGGCAGTCTTCGATGAGATGGGGATCCCCGGTGTTTTCTCCGCTGAGGGCGAGGACTGGAAGCGACAGCGCAGGTTGGCGGTAACCGCGCTGAACTCCGATCACCTACATCGCTACTTCGATGTCATACGCATTGCGAACGAGCGCCTGGCCAGCCGGCTGCGTGATGCAGCGCGTACGGGTGCGCCGCTCGCGATCGACCGGGAATTCAAGTCCTTCACGGTAGATGTGACGTCGGCGCTTGCATTCGGCCGAGACCCCTCGTCGGATGCCGGCCATGAGGATTTGCGACCGGAGATTGACCGAGTGTTCGCGATGATCGCCCGCCGCGTTAGCGCCCCTGTTCCATACTGGCGGCACGTCAGGTTGCCGGCCGACCGAGCCCTCGACCGGTCGCTCGCGGTGCTACGGGTGGCGGTCGGCGAATTCATCGAGCAGGCTCGCGAGCGCGTCCGCGCCCGACCCGAATTGCGCGAGAAACCTGAAAACTTCCTTGAAGGGATGCTCGCAGCCCAGGAGCTCGAAGGCCGACTCAGCGATCGGGAGTTGTTCGGCAACGCGCTGACGATGTTGCTTGCGGGCGAGGACACAACCGCACTCACGCTGGCCTGGGCCAGCCTTCTCCTGGCACAGCATCCCGGCACACAAGATCAACTGGCAGCAGAAGCCCAGGATTTGCTGGGTGACGCGGCCCTCCTACTTGACCTCGACACAGCCGCTCGATTCTCGTTCGGAGAAGCGGTTCTGCGCGAGGCATTGCGCATGAAGCCGGCATCCGCGGTCATCTTCCTGGAGTCCCTCGAGGAGACGGTCGTTGGAGACGTTCGTATCCCGCGCGGTACACGGCTGCTCCTACTGACCCGTTACGCCGGCGTCGACGAATCCAATTTCGTCCGTCCGGATGCGTTCGATCCGACGAGATGGCTCGGGGCGGGCACTAGCGCCCACGACCCCAAGGCTTTCTTGCCGTTCGGGGCTGGTCCGCGCTTCTGTCCCGGTCGCAATCTGGCGTTCCTGGAGGCCAAAGCAGCGCTTGCAATGCTCGCGCGCAACTTCGAGGTGACACTCGATCCGACGGCGAAACCCGTTACCGAGCAGTTCACGTTCACCATGGCACCACGCGGACTCCGCGTGCTCCTGCGTGAGCGAAACTCTGTTGGACCAGCCGAAATCTGACTGACTGATCTGAGATTCAGGTGTCGTACGTGACCCCGGTCGCGTGCAATGGGCAGTAGCCGTAGGGGTTCTTCACCAGATACTGCTGGTGGTAGTCCTCTGCGTAGTAATAGGCGTCGAGCGGCTTGATGGTCGTGGTGATCTTGCCGTAGCCGGCCGCGGTCATCTGCTCCTGGTAATGGTCGAGGGATGCCTCTGCTTCGGCCTGCTGCTCGTCGCTCGTTGTCAGGATGATCGAGCGGTACTGGCTCCCGCGATCATTGCCCTGCCGCATGCCCTGGGTCGGATCGTGATTTTCCCAAAACATCTGCAGCAGCTCGGTGTAGGTCACGACGCTGGGATCGAAGACGACCCGGACGACCTCCGCATGCCCGGTGCGGCCAGTGCAGACCTCCTCGTACGTTGGATTGGGCGTGATGCCTCCGGCATATCCGACGGACGTCGACCACACGCCGGGGATCTCCCAGAAGGTCTTCTCCTCACCCCAGAAGCAACCGAGTCCGAAGACCGCCACCTCGAACCCGACGGGTGGTTCGGACTCGATCGGATTTCCGAGCACGAGGTGCCGACTGCCAACGGAGAACGGGCGTGTCGGGCGTCCCGGCAAGGCGGTGTCCTCGGTCGGCAGACTCGACTTGTTCGCGAAAATCATGGACTCATCTTCGCTCAAGTCGCGGACCTCGGTCCCGTACCCTCGGGAGCGTGAGCAAACGCCCGACGTACATCCCCGCCGGCGTCGACATTGCCGCCGCTTGGTCGTGGCGCGTGCTGCTCATCGCTGGTGCGGGCGGACTGATCATCTGGCTCCTGCGGTACTTCTCCGAAATCACCGTGCCGATTGTGATCGCAGTGCTCCTCACAGCGTTGACTGCCGGCACGGTCAGGGCACTCACGGAGCGCCGCGTCCCTCGGCTGGTCGCGACTTTCATCGTGGTCCTGGCGTTGCTTGCCATCCTGATCGGCCTGCTGACTCTCGTCGGCCAGCAGCTGGCCACCCAGATCGACGACCTCAAGGCAAACGTCATCGAGGGCATCTCGCAGGTGCAGGACTGGGCACGCAACGGTCCGTTGGGCGTCAGTGACGCCCAGGTCCAGCGGTGGATCGACGAAACGAAGGCGGCGATCTCATCCAGCGACACGTCGATCGTCTCGCGAGTCGCCGAGGTTGGCCTTCGGGTCGGTCACATTGTGGCGGGCTTCTTCATCACGCTGTTCGCCACCTTCTTTTTCCTCTACGAGGGCGACCGCATCTGGAGTTGGATTGTTGTCCTCTTCCCAAGCGCTTCACGCGAGCGGATCAACTCCTCGGGCCATACCGCGTGGCACTCCCTGACCGCCTTCGTCCGCGCCACCGTCGTCGTCGCGCTGACGGACGCAGCCGGAGTCATGTTCGCCGCCTGGGTTCTCGGTGTGCCATTGACGTTTGCCCTTGGTGTTCTGGTGTTTCTCGGTGCCTTCGTACCGATCATCGGCGCATTGGTGGCCGGATCCGTTGCGGTGCTGGTTGCACTGGTGGCACAGGGGCCCTGGGTTGCCCTCTTCATGCTGCTGTCGGTCGTCGCGGTTCAGCAGTTCGAATCGCATGTGCTGCAGCCCTTCCTGATGGGCAAGCTCGTGGCACTGCATCCGCTCGCGATCATCGTCGCGATTGCGGCCGGCGTCATCGTCGCCGGCATCGTCGGTGCACTGATCGCCGTTCCACTGGCCGCGTGCCTCAATGGCGTCGTGCGCCATCTCTCAGCAGCCGCAAGGGAGTTCCAGGAAGAACCCGAAGACCTCCCGCCGGAGGATGCGGGCTAGAAGGGCACCGCGTCGACGATCTCGACCTTGATCGTGGCGCCGTTGGGCGCCTCGTAAGTTGCTGTGTCTCCGACGCTCTTACCGCTGATGGCCTCGCCCAGAGGCGAGGTGGGGGAGTAGACATCGAGATCGACGCCACTGTCCATGGTCAGGAGTTCGCGGGAGCCGAGCAGAAACGTCTCGGTCTCGGTGTCGCCATCGAATCGGATGGTCACCTTCATGCCAGCTTCGACCAGGCCGTCGTCGGCGGGCGTCTCGCCGATCTGTGCTCCACGCAGGCGATCTTCGAGTTGGCGAATCCGGGCTTCGTTCTTTCCCTGCTCTTCACGAGCCGCGTGATAGCCGCCATTCTCGCTCAGGTCGCCCTCCTCGCGAGCTTGCGCGATCTTGCCGGTGATGCTGGCGCGAACGTCCCCACGCAGGTGGTCAAGTTCTTCCTGCAGGCGTTCGTACGCCTCTTGGGTTACCCAGATGGTCTGAGTTTCGTCCGACATCTTTACCTCCATGTACGTGCACTCACCCCAGGTTGCTCGACCCGGGGTGAGAATCTCAGGCTATCAAGTCAGGGGTGAGGACGACAGCCCCGCAGCACGCCGGTGACGGCGCGACGCTCGGTCGTGATGACCGGTTTGATGCGGATTTTCGGGGGCGATCCGGCCACGTCGACCGTGCGTTCGCCGACGACTGCGTGGTCCATGGCTTGCGCATAGACCGTGCACTGTACGGCGGTCGGCTTCGGCCGGTAGACGTCGACGACGACCCGGATGTGATGGTCGTCGAGGACCTTGTAACCCCACACGACTGCGTTCACTGGCCGCGGTTGAAGGGCGACCCAAGCCGCCCATGCGACGGCCGCTGCGATGCCCACCACGGCGAAGAATGGCCAGATGCGTCGGCTGGATCCGTACCGGGTGGTGAGGTCAGCTGAGGAGGCCATGACTCATCATTGCGCGGGCTAGGCTGGGCCGGTGATCGAACTGGTGACGTCGGACTACCCGCCCATCGATTGGCGGCACAGCCAGCCCGGATTCACGGCGCTGATCGTCGTCGGCGTCTTGTTCGTTGTCGTGGCACTTCTGTTCCGGTCATTTCTGAAGCACGCTCGCAAGGCCCGTGAGCCGTGGGAAGGTGAGGATCATGACGACGAAGCGAGTTGACGCACGTCCCCTGACGATGATCGCCGCCGGGGCTGCAGTCAGTGTGGCGCTCGGCGTGTACGGGCGGGTCCACACGCCAACGCTGGAACCCATCTCAACCTTCGGGTTCCCATCAATGTTCGAGATGAAGGTCTGGTTCGCCACGGCGGTCGGCGTGCTCGCCCTCGGCCAGCTCGTCGGCGCGCTCTGGATGTACGGCAAGCTTCCGATGGCTGCGCCCTCCTGGCTTGGCAAGGCACACCGTGCGTCGGGCTATCTGGCTGTGGTCATCAGCCTTCCGGTGGCCTATCACTGCCTTTGGTCGCTTGGCTTCCAAGCGCCAGACGCGCGTGTTCTGCTGCATTCGTTGGGCGGATGCATTGTGTACGGCGCACTCGTGACCAAGGTCTGTGCGGTCCGCAGCCAGACCGCTCCGTCCTGGCTGCTTCCGGTGTCAGGAGGGACTCTCTTCACCGCCCTGATGGGTACGGTCCTGCTCTCGGCTGCGTGGTACTTCACCAGCGCGTCGGCGTGACGAATCGACTCGGGTCGTCGACGAGTCCGTATCTGCTTCAGCACGCGGAGAACCCGGTCGACTGGTTCGAGTGGGGTGATGAGGCGTTCGCCCGAGCACGCGATCTCGACCGGCCGATCCTGCTGAGCGTCGGATACGCCGCTTGTCATTGGTGCCAAGAAGTGGCCGCATAGTTGGCAGTTTCAGGCAATCCTTGAAACCGCAGGTCAGAGGCAGTTCTGCGGTCCGTGCCGTTTCGGCGCCGATCGCGGTTTGAGGCCGATTCCGGGACTTCGTGTATCACTCTCGTGTATCACTCGGGCGAAATCTCGGCCCGCTGCTGTCTGCGCCAAACGCTACGTTGGGTGTCAATGACGAGCTCCAAGAAGCGGACGAAGGCGCCGACTCCAAGCATACGCACGGCGCCGTCTGCTGATGATGCGCACGAGATCGTGTACTTCAAGCGCCACGTCAAGGACGATGCTTCGCGGGCTGAGCCCGCGCGCGATGCGCTGCAGTCTTGGCCGGCCTCGGTCCGAGCCAAGGCGTATGCAGTTCTCATCGCCGTGGCGACGGCCCCGCCGAAGAGGTTCGCGGGTGGCGGCTACTGGGAGGCGATGAAGGGCGACATGAGCGGATGGTTCGAAGTCCGCCTCGATGGTCCGAAGCGTCATCACTACCGGCTGTTCTGCCTGCTCGACTACGAGGCGAAAGGCCAGGACAAGCCGCTCTTGGTGGTTGTGGACGGGCGCGACAAGCCCTTCCGGACCACCCTCAGCGATGGCGACTATGCGTCTGTTCGGGCGATGGGTGATGAGTACCGCAGTCGCAACCCGCGGTCCGTCGGCTGAACTAAGCGGGAACCTTGGGTCGCGTCCGCAGGCCGTGAAGGTGGCGGGCAAGTGCGGCTGAATCGGCGGTTCGGCCGGCAAGTAGCGGTTCGGTGACCTGGCTGCGCTCCGCATCGGCCAAGGGCTCCAAGGTGATCTTCATCCCGAGCGCTGCCGCGACCTCGGCCAAAGTACCAAGCGTCGGGTTGGACTTCTCCGACGCAAAGAGGCGGCGGATCGTTGCTGGCTCCACTTGGATGGCGCGGGCGAGCTCAGCCTTGGAAAGGCTGGC
>Ga0081455_10001271_pt1 | contig 31492 bp, 29 predicted proteins | sample TabmetS3T2R1_FD_70207 | JGI IMG/M metagenome (GOLD analysis project Ga0081455, IMG submission 70207) | Tabebuia heterophylla rhizosphere microbial communities from the University of Puerto Rico - S3T2R1 | ecosystem: Host-associated > Plants > Roots > Rhizosphere ... | reverse complement strand
GAGCCCATCGCCGGACCTGATGATCGGGCAGATCGCCGCCGCCACGCAGCATCTCCGCGTCGGCTCCGGCGGGGTGATGCTGCCGAACCACGCGCCTTTGGTGGTCGCCGAACGCTTCAAGATGCTGGAGGCGCTGTTTCCGGGCCGGATCGATCTCGGTCTCGGCCGCGCGCCAGGCACCGACCAGCCGACGTCCTATGCCTTGCGCCAGCGGCTGCTCGATCGCGAAGGCGATGATTTCCTGGAGCGGCTCACCGAGCTGATGCTGTGGGAGACGCGCAATTTCCCGCCGGGCCATCCGTTCAATCACGTACTGGCAATGCCGTCGGACACGCCGCTGCCGCCGGTCTACCTGCTCGGCTCCAGCGACTATAGCGGCGCGCTCTCCGCGCAGATCGGCCTGGGCTTCGGCTTCGCCCATCATTTCTCGGAATATGACGCCGTCGAGGTGATGACGCATTACCGGGCGACCTTCAAACCCTCGCCCTGGCGCGCGACGCCATGGGCGATCCTTGGTGTGGCCGCTGTCGTCGCCGAGACCGACGAGGCGGCGGAGGAGATCGCAAGTTCGATGGAGCTCAGCCGGCTGCGGCGCGATCGCGGTCAGTTCCTGCCGCTGCCGAGCGTGGAGGAGGCGCTGGCCTATCCCTACACCGATCAGGAGCGGGCGCGCCTGAAACGGCAGCGCCAGCGCTTCTTCGTCGGCAGCCCGCAGACCGTGCGCGGCATGCTGATGGAAATGGCCGAGACGACCAAGGCCGACGAGTTAATGGTCACCTCCGTCATCTACGACCACGAAGCCCGCAAGCGGTCCTATACGCTGCTGGCGGACGCGTTCGGACTCGCCGCCCGCAAGGCGGCTTGATTCAAATCGCTATTGCAAGGTGCGACTGTCGCTCCGACGCAGCGGCGCTACTCCGCGGCAAAGGTCTGGCGAAACGGATGCGCCGGATAGACGCCGATGATGCGGAATTCCTTGGAGAAGAATTTCAACTCGTCCAGCGCGAAGGCGAGCCCCCGGTCGTCCGGGTGACCGTCGACATCGGCATAGAACTGCGTCGCGAAGAAATTGCCGTCGACCATGTAGCTTTCCAGCTTGGTCATGTTGACGCCATTGGTCGCGAAGCCGCCGAGCGCCTTGTAGAGCGCGGCCGGCACGTTGCGCACGTTGAAGACGAAGCTCGTCACCAGCGGTCTTGAATTCTGCGCCGCCCATTTCTTCTCGCGGGCGAGCACGACGAAACGCGTGGTGTTGTGATCCTCATCCTCGATGTCGGGCGCGAGGATGTCCAGACCATAGATCTCGGCGGCAAGGCGCGAGGCGATCGCCGCGCGGGATTTGTCGCGGCTCTCGGCGACGATGCGGGCAGAGCCCGCGGTATCGCCGGCCACGATGGGCTTGATGCCGAGCTTGCGGATCATGCGCCGGCACTGGCCGAGCGCATGAACATGGCTCTCGACCGTCTTGATGTCCTGCACGGTGGCGCCGCGTACCGCCATCAATTGATGGCGGATCGGCAGGAACCACTCGCCAATAATGAACAACCCGGAATGCGGCAGCAGATGATGGATGTCGGCGACGCGGCCGGCGACCGAATTCTCGATCGGGATCATGCCGAGATCGGCGTCGCCCGAGGAGATCGCGGCGAGCGCATCCTCGAACGTGTCGCAGGGCAGCGCCTGCGCGTCCGGATAGGCCTCGCTGATCGCGAGATGCGAGTTGGCGCCGAGTTCGCCCTGGAAGGCAATTTTCATGAGTCGGGTCCTGGACTTTACATGGCCTTGGCCGCCAGCATGCGGCGAGCGATGTCGAGATCGTGCGGCGTGTCGACGCCGAGCGGGACGGAGGCGACGATGGCCGCGTCGATGCGCATGCCGGCTTCCAGCGCGCGGAGCTGCTCGAGCTTCTCGCGCAATTCCAGCGTCGAGGGCGGCAGACGAACGAAACGTTCGAGCGCCTCGCGGCGATAGGCATAGAGGCCGATATGATGATAGCGCGGGCCGTCACCATAGGGTGCGGTGGCGCGGGTGAAATAGAGTGCGCGCAGGCGCTTCTCGCCGATCGGCGAGCCGATCAGTTTCACGACGCTCGGTTCGGTGTGTTCTTCGACACGGCGGATCTCGGCGGCGAGCGTTGCGATATCGACGAGGGGATCGTCCAGTTGCGCGGCGGCAGCGCGGATGTCGTCCGGCGCGAGCGTCGGCAGGTCGCCCTGGACATTGATGATGGTTCTGACCTCGCCTGTGGCATCCAGCCGGCCGAGCGCCTCGTAAATCCGGTCCGATCCGGACGGATGCTCGGCGCGGGTCATGACCGCTTCGCCGCCATGGCTGGTGACGGCGGAGGCGATCTCCGCGGTATCGGTTGCGACCACGACGCGCCCGATTTTCGCGGCTTCCGCCCGGCGCAACACCTGCACGATCATCGGCACGCCGCCGATATCGGCCAGCGGCTTGCCGGGCAGCCTTGTTGAAGCCATCCGGGCAGGGATCAGGACCAGGGTTCGGGCAGCGGTCATCAGGTCGAAGTCTCGCGCGCGGTTCGGCTCCGATGGTCGCGCCCATCCGCGCAAAAAGTCGCAGGACGGGGGTCTCAGAACCGGACCAGGAGCCGCCGCGGGCCGAGGCGGAAATAAGGTCTGGGATGAATGGGTTTCCCGCAATTTCGCGCGTTTATACGGGTTGCCAGAGCCGAGGCAAACCGTTATCTCGGTCGCAATTGCCTGTGGTTTGGCAATCTTTCCTCACTTGGGGCCGTGAGGTCCTTCCATCCCGATCCGGCCGGAGCCTGTTCGAACTATGGACTCCTTTGAACTCAATAAGATTCTCGGCGCGTTGCTCGGTACCTGCCTTGTGCTGCTCGTCGTCAATTTCAGCGCCAATGCGATCTTCGCGCCGGTCAAGCCGGAAAAGCCGGGCTACGACATCGCCGTGAAGGACGCCGAATCGAGCGAGAAGGGCGCCGCGGCCGCGGAACCGTCCAAGCCGATCGAAGTGCTGCTGGCGAGCGCGTCGCCGGAAAAGGGTGCCAATGCCGCCAAGGCGTGCCTCGCCTGCCATACCTTCGACAAGGGCGGCACCGCCAAGGTCGGTCCGCCGCTGTATGGCGTCGTCGGCCGCGACAAGGCCGCGGTCGCGGGCTTCAACTATTCGGCCGGCATGAAGGGCAAGGGCGGCAAGTGGACCTTCGAGGACCTCAACGCGTTCCTGACCAATCCGAAGGCATTCGTGCCGGGGACGGCGATGGGCTTTGCAGGTATCCAGCGCGACACCCAGCGCGCCGACGTGATCGACTACCTGCACACCCTCTCGGACAGCCCGGTTCCGCTGCCGACCGCAGCCAGCAAATAGCGGCTGCACGTCGCGAACGGATGACGGAGTTTTAAGTTGACGGCCGGGACCCACCCGGCCGTTTTGTTTTTCGGCGGGTGAATGGAGGCGATTGGTCGCAATTGCGGCCGATCCAGACCATGGCACGGCACCGAAAAACCGACATAATCGGCCCGAAATTTCGTATGATCGGCGGTACGGGATCGCCACCGATCCCTCGGCAGAAGGTTGCGCGCATTGAAGATTTCCCGTCGACGGCTCCTGCAGAGTGGCGCGGTGGCAGCCGGCCTTCCGCTGATGAAATCCGCAGGCCTGCCGATCGTCTCCGCGGCACAGGCCCAGTCCGCACCGGTGGGGCCGGCCTGGCGGCACGGCCTGTCGCTGTTCGGCAATCTGAAATATCCCGCTGGCTTCCAGCGCTTTGGCTACGCCAATCCCGACGCGCCGAAAGGCGGCGCGGTCCGGCTGCTCGCGCTCGGCACCTTCGACAATTTCAATATTGTCGTTGCCGGTGTGAAGGGATCGATCGCCGCAGGCATCGACCAGATCTATGACACGCTGACGGCGCCCGCGCTCGACGAGGTCTCGACCGAATATGGGCTGCTCGCCGAGGAGGTTCGTCATCCCGACGATTTCTCCTGGGTGACGTATCGGCTGCGTGCGGAAGCCAAATGGCACGACGGCAAGCCGGTGACGCCGGCCGACGTGATCTTCTCGCTCAACGCGTTCAAGACCTATCATCCGCAGCTTTCGGCCTACTACCGGCACGTGACCAAGGCCGAGCAGTCTGGCGAGCGCGAGATCACCTTCACCTTCGACAGCCCCGGCAACCGCGAATTGCCGCAGATCGTCGGCCAGCTCAACATCCTGCCGAAGCATTGGTGGGAAGGCACGGATGCGAGCGGCAACAAGCGCGACGTGTCAGCCACGACGCTGGAGATTCCGCTCGGCTGCGGCGCCTACCGCATCAAGGAGTTTTCGTCGGGGCGCACCATCGTGCTTGAGCGCGTCGCCAACTATTGGGGCAAGGCGGTCAACGTCAATGTCGGCCGCGATAATTTCGCCGAGCTGCGCTACGAATATTTCCGCGACACCACCGCCGGTCTCGAAGCCTTCAAGGCCGACGCGCTGGATTGGCGGACCGAGAACAGCGCCAAGAACTGGGCGACCGCCTATGATTTCCCCGCCGTCAAGGACAAGCGCGTGGTGCTCGAGGAGTTTCCGATGCGCTCGCGGGGGATCATGCAGGCCTTCGCCTTCAATCTGCGGCGTGGCAAGTTCAGCGATCCGCGGCTGCGGCTTGCCTTCAATTACGCCTTCGATTTCGAGGAGATGAACAAGCAGATCTTCTTCGGCCAGTATCAGCGCATTGCGAGCTATTTCGAGGGCACCGAACTGGCAGCGACCGGCCTGCCGCAAGGCAAGGAGCTGGAAATCCTGGAGACTGTGCGCGACAAGGTGCCGCCTGAGGTCTTCACCAAACCCTACAGCAACCCGGTCGGCGGCAATGCCGAGAATGTCCGCGCCAATCTGCGCGAGGCGTTTCGCCTGTTGAAGGAGGCCGGCTGGGCGGTCGACAACAAGCAACTCCGCAATGCCGCAGGCGAGACGCTGAAAGTCGAATTCCTGGTGGCGGATCCGAGCTCGGAACGGTTCGTGCTGTTCTACAAGCCCTCGTTGGAGCGGCTCGGCATCGAAGCCAGCGTGCGTACGGTCGATGAAACGCAATACGTCAATCGGCTGCGAAGCTGGGATTTCGACATCATCACGGCGTCATGGCCGGAATCGCTGTCGCCCGGCAATGAGCAGCGGGGCTATTGGGCCTCGCAAGCCGCCGATCAGGCGGGCTCGCGCAATTTCGTCGGCATCAAGAACCCGGCTGTCGATGCCCTGATTGATCGGGTCATCTTCACCAAGGATCGCGCCGAACTGGTTGCCGCGACCAAGGCGCTGGATCGCGTGCTGTTGTGGAATCATTATGTGGTGCCGCAATGGACGTATTCAAAAGAGCGAACCGCGCGCTGGGATCGATTTGATCATGCGCCATTGCCGGAATACGGCGCCTCGGCGTTCCCCACGCTGTGGTGGTGGGATGCCGACAAGGCGGCCAAGACGGGCAAGCGCTCGTGACGGATCGCCGCCGCAAGCTTCGTCTCAGCCGCCGCGCGGTGATCGCGCTTGGCGGAGCCACGCTTGCGGCCGGCCTCGCCCCGCGGGGCTTCGCGCACGCAGAGGACGGCGTCGAATCGCACGGGCTGTCGGTGTTTGGCGACCTGAAATATCCCGCCGACTTCGCGCATTTCGACTACGTCAATGCCGGCGCGCCGAAGGGCGGTCTGTTCTCGGCGATCCCGTCGACGCATGGCTACAATGGCAGTTTCCAGACCTTCAATTCGCTGAACGGCTTTATCCTGAAAGGCGAGGGCGCCTATGGGATGGATGCGACCTTCGCGAGCCTGATGGTGCGCGCCGTCGATGAGCCGGATGCGCTCTATGGTCTCGTCGCGAAGTCGGTCTGGATTTCGGCCGATCGGTTGACGCACCGTTACACGCTGCGCAGCGAAGCCCGCTTTCATGACGGCAGCAAATTGACGGCCGAGGATGTCGCCTTCTCGATCAACACGCTGAAGGCGAAGGGTCATCCCATCATCATCCAGCAGATGCGCGACGTGGTGAAGGCCGAGGCGATCGACGAGGCCACGGTAGTCGTGACCTTCGCGCCAAAGCGCGCGCGCGACGTGCCGCTCTATGTTGCGGGCCTGCCGATCTTCTCGCGCGCCTATTATGCGACCAGGCCGTTCGATGAATCGACGCTGGATATTCCCTTGGGGTCGGGCCCTTATCGCGTCGGCAGGTTCGAGCCAAATCGTTTCATCGAATTCGAGCGCGTCAAGGATTGGTGGGGCGCCAGGCTGCCGGTCTCACTCGGCGCTTTCAATTTCGACACCATGCGGTTCGAATATTATCGCGATCGCGACGTCGCCTTCGAGGGCTTCAGCGCGCGCAATTATCTGTTCCGCGAGGAGTTCACGGCGCGGGTCTGGGCCACCCGCTATGATTTCCCGGCGATCAAGGACGGCCGGATTAAGCAGGAGACGGTGCCGGACGAGACGCCTTCGGGCGCGCAGGGCTGGTTCTTCAACACCCGCCGCGACAAGTTCAAGGATCCGCGCGTGCGCGAGGCGGTGACCAACGCGTTTGATTTCGAGTGGACCAACAAGACCATCATGTATGGCGCCTATGCGCGCACGCAGTCGGTGTTCCAGAATTCCAACATGATGGCGAACGGGCCGCCATCCCCTGAAGAGCTCGCTTTGCTGGAGCCGTTCCGCGGCAAGGTGCCGGCGGAGGTGTTTGGCGAGCCCTATGTGCCGCCGGTGTCTGACGGCTCCGGTCAGGATCGCGGGCTGCTGCGCAAGGCCGTGCAGCTGTTGCAGGACGCGGGTTGCGTCATGAAGGACGGCAAGCGCAGGCTGCCGAATGGCGAGGTCTTCGCCATCGAATTCCTGCTCGATGAACCGTCGCTTCAGCCCCATCACGGCGCTTTCGTGAAGAATCTCGGCACGCTCGGCATCGAGACCAGCATGCGCGTGCTCGACCCCGTGCAATATCGCAAGCGGCGCGACGATTTCGATCTCGACATGGCGATCGAACGCTACAGCATGTCGTCGACTCCGGGCGACAGCATGAGGCCCTATTTCACCTCGCAGGCAGCGGCGATCAAAGGCTCCTATAACCTCGCCGGTATCGCCGATCCCGCGATCGACGCACTGGTGGAGACAATCATCGGCGCCAACAGCCGCCAGGAGCTGACTGTCGCCTGCCGCGCCTTCGATCGCGTGTTTCGCGCCGGCCGCTACTGGGTGCCGCACTGGTATGCCACCACGCATCGGCTCGCCTATTGGGACGTGTTCGGCCATCCTGCGAAATTGCCGCGCTACGCGGGCAGCGCCGGCGTGCCCGAATTGTGGTGGAGCGACCCGGCGAAATCGGCCAAGTCCGAATCCGCAAAACCGGGCTGAGCCGATGAGTGCTTATATCCTGCGCCGCATCCTGTTGATGATCCCGACGCTGCTCGGGATTCTCTTCGTCTCGTTCGTGGTGGTACAATTCGCGCCCGGCGGGCCGGTGGAGCGGGTGATCGCCCAGCTCACCGGCTCCGACACCGGCGCGGCCTCCCGCATTTCCGGCGGCGCGGGCGGCGACTTCGGGGCGCGGCCTCCCGGCAACATGGCCGGCGATGCCGTCAGCTCGAAATATCGGGGCGCACAGGGTCTCGACCCCGATTTCATCAAGCAGCTCGAAAAGCAGTTCGGCTTCGACAAGCCGGCACCGGAGCGCTTCTTGCTGATGGTGTGGAATTTCGCCCGTTTCGATTTCGGCAAGAGCTACTTCCGCGACGTTAGCGTACTGCAGCTCATCAAGGAAAAGCTTCCGGTCTCGATGTCGCTCGGCATCTGGATGACGCTGCTGTCCTATCTGATCTCAATCCCGCTCGGCATCCGCAAGGCAGTGCGGGACGGCACCCGCTTCGACATCTGGACCTCTGGAATCATCATCGTCGGCTTTGCGATTCCCGGGTTTCTGTTCGCCATTCTCCTGATCATCCTGTTCGCCGGCGGCTCATTCCTCGATATCTTCCCGCTGCGCGGCCTGACGTCGGACAACTGGACGCAATTCCCCTGGTATTGGAAGATCATCGATTATTTCTGGCACCTGACGCTGCCGCTGGTGTCGATGGCGCTCGGTGCCTTCGCGACCACGACACTGTTGACCAAGAATTCGTTCCTGGACGAAATCCGCAAGCAATATGTCATGACCGCGCGCGCCAAGGGCTGCAGCGAATATCAGGTGCTGTACGGTCACGTCTTCCGCAACGCGATGCTGATCGTGATCGCCGGCTTTCCGGGCGCGTTCATCCACGCGTTCTTTTCCGGATCGTTGCTGATCGAGACCATCTTCTCGCTCGACGGCCTCGGTCTGCTCGGTTTCGAGAGCGTGCTGAACCGCGACTATCCTGTCGTGTTCGGAACGCTCTATATTTTTTCGCTGATCGGCCTGGTCGTGAATCTGATTTCCGACCTGACCTATATGTGGGTCGATCCGCGCATCGATTTCGAATCGAGGGAAACCTGATGTCGATCGATGCGCCCGCCAAACCGTTGGCGCCGGCCGGGGCGCCGATCCTGGAGCCCGCGCCGCCGCCTCCGCCGGCAGTCGGACCGCAGCGAGGCCGCGTGACGCTGTCGCCGCTCAATCGCAGGCGCTGGGCCAATTTCAAGGCCAACCGGCGCGGCTACTGGTCATTCTGGATCTTCAGCGTGCTGTTCGTGATCTCGCTGTTTGCGGAATTGATCGCGAACGACCGGCCGCTGCTGCTGAAATATGACGGCAAGTTGTTCTTCCCGGCCTTCGTCTCTTATTCGGAGACGACGTTTGGCGGCGATTTCGAGACCGCGGCGGATTATCGCGATCCCTTCCTGCAAAAGCTGATCGCCGAAAAACAAGGGTGGATGCTCTGGCCGCCGATCCATTATTCCTATGATACGCATAATCTCGACCTGCCGACGCCGGCGCCGTCGAAGCCGACCTGGCTTCTGAGCGAGAAGGAATGCCAGCCGGTCGTCGAGCGCAAAGGACTGAAAAGCTGTCGCGACCTGGAATACAATTGGCTCGGCACCGACGATCAGGGTCGCGATGTCGTGGCGCGCCTGCTGTATGGCTTCCGGATTTCCGTGCTGTTCGGCCTGACGCTGACGCTGGTGTCGTCGGTGATCGGCATCGCGGCCGGCGGCGTGCAGGGCTATTTCGGCGGCTGGATTGATCTGACATTCCAGCGCTTCATCGAAATCTGGACCGCGATCCCGTCGCTTTATCTGCTGCTGATTTTATCCTCGGTGCTGGTGCCCGGCTTCTTCGTGCTGCTCGGCATTCTCTTGCTGTTTTCCTGGGTGTCGCTGGTGGGTCTGGTGCGCGCGGAATTCCTGCGCGGCCGCAATTTCGAATATATCCAGGCCGCCCGCGCGCTCGGCGTTTCCAATCGCACCATCATGGTTCGCCATTTGCTGCCGAACGCGCTGGTGGCGACCACGACCTATCTGCCCTTCATCGTGTCATCCTCTGTCATGACGCTGACGGCGCTGGATTTCTTAGGGTTCGGCCTGCCTCCGGGATCGCCGTCGCTGGGCGAAATGCTGTCGCAGGCCAAGGGCAACATCCAGGCGCCCTGGCTCGGTTTCACCGCGTTCTTCTCGCTCGCGATCATGCTGTCCTTGCTGATCTTCATCGGCGAGGCCGTGCGCGACGCGCTCGACCCGCGCAAGACATTCGGATGACCATGGACGCCACCAACCAGCCGCTGCTCGATGTGCGTGATCTCTCGGTGGCCTTCGGCCATGGCGCGCAGCGCACGCTTGCGGTCAACAAGGTTTCGTTCCAGATCAAGCAGGGGGAGTGCACGGCGCTGGTCGGCGAATCCGGCTCCGGCAAATCGGTCAGCGCGCTCTCGATCTTGAGGCTGTTGCCGTATCCGACCGCGTCGCATCCGTCCGGCAGCATCCGCTTCAAAGGTCGCGAGCTCTTGAACCTGACCGAGAATCAGATTCGGTCCGTGCGCGGCGGCGACATTTCGATCATCTTCCAGGAGCCGATGACGTCGCTCAATCCGCTGCACACGATCGAGCAGCAGATCGCCGAGATGCTGCATTTGCATCGAGGCTTGCGAGGCGCCGCCGCCCGCGCGCGCATCATCGAACTCTTGACGCAAGTCGGCATTCCCGATCCGGCAAGCCGGCTCGGCTCCTATCCGCACCAATTGTCGGGCGGGCAGCGCCAGCGCGTAATGATCGCCATGGCGCTCGCCAACGAGCCCGATCTGCTGATCGCCGACGAGCCGACGACCGCGCTGGACGTCACCGTGCAGGCGCAGATTCTCGCCCTGCTCGCCGACATCCGAAAACGGCTCGGCATGAGCCTGTTGTTCATCACCCATGACCTCGGCATCGTCCGCCGCATTGCCGACGTCGTCTGCGTGATGAAGCAGGGTGAAATCGTCGAACAGGGGCCGGTCGAGCAAGTGTTTGCCGCACCCAGCCATCCCTACACGCGCGCGCTGCTGGCGGCCGAGCCGAAGCCGGATCCGGCGCCGCCACGTCCCGACCAGCCGGTGCTGATCCGCTCGGACGATCTGAAGGTCTGGTTTCCGATCAAGCGGGGTTTCTTCCGCAAGACGGTCGGCCAGATCAAGGCGGTGGACGGCGTCTCGATCCAGATTCACAAGGGCGAGACGCTCGGCGTCGTCGGTGAATCCGGCTCCGGCAAGACCACGCTCGGCCTTGCGCTGCTTCGGCTGATCTCCTCGAAGGGTCCGATCGTATTTCTCGGCAAGGATGTGCAGGGCCTGCAGTTCAAGGCGATGCGGCCGTTCCGCCGCGACATGCAGATCGTATTCCAGGACCCATTCGGCGCGCTCAGCCCGCGCATGTCGGTCGGAGACATTGTCGCTGAAGGCCTGAGCGTGCATCAGCCGTCCCTGTCGGACGACGATCGCAATGCGCGGGTGGTGCAGGCCTTGAAGGATGTCGGGCTCGATCCGCAAACGCGTTTCCGCTATCCGCATGAATTCTCCGGCGGGCAGCGGCAACGTATCAGTATCGCTCGCGCGATTGTGCTCGAGCCGAGCTTCGTCGTGCTGGACGAGCCGACCAGCGCGCTCGACATGCTGTTTCAGGTGCAGATGGTGGAGTTGCTGCGCGCCCTGCAGCGCAAGCGTGATCTCACCTACATGTTCATCTCGCATGATCTGCGCGTCGTGGCCTCGCTCGCCAGCAATCTAATCGTGATGCGCAACGGTATCGTGGTCGAGCAGGGGCCGGCGCATGATCTGTTCAGCCATCCGAAGACGGACTACACCCGCGCGCTGTTCGCCGCGGCGTTCCGGCTGGAAGCGGCCGGGGGCGGCGCGGTCGCGCAATAATCACGACAACCGTTTCACGCTCGTGACGTCGCCCGAGGCTTTCGCGATGCGCGCCAGCGCTTCCGCGAGCGGCTCGATCTCGGTCGCCATGTGATAGGCATTGGCGTGGATGATGGTTGCAGCGTCGCGCACGATCGCGACATGGCCGCGCCAGAAGATCAGATCGCCACGCTTCAGGGCATTGGGCCTGCTCGGATCGACGGCGCGGCCGATCGCAGCCTGCTGCATGTCGCTGTCGCGCGGCACCTCGACGCCGCAGGCCGCAAGCGCCGTCTGCACCAGCCCGGAACAATCGATGCCGAGGCTGGTGCGACCGCCCCACAGATAAGGCGTACCGACGAAGCGTTCGGCCACGGCCACAAAATCCGGCTCGTACACGTCACGCGGTGCGAGGTGATTGAGCGGCACGTAATGCATCTGGCCGGTGATGGCGAAAACGCCGTCTGTGCGCACGATCTCGAGCTCAGCGCCCATCGGAAGAATTTCTTCCGGCGGCAGCTTGATCGAGGCGCCCGGAAAGGCGAGCGTCCGCAGCGCCGTCACCTTATGCGTCGGTGTGCTGCGTGGGCGTACCAGGGCTGCTTGCGGCAGCCAGCCGACATAGCCGTCGCGGCGCAACTGGCCCCAGGCCCAGCCTTCACTGCTTTCGTCATAGATCACGACGCGTTCGCCCTTCAGCGCTTCGGTATCAAGAGCCGCCCCATGCGAGGGCTCCCGGCGCACCGGCGCAACGGCCGCGAACACCTCGAACTCCTCGCCCTCGACGAAGCGGTCGGCGTGCACCTGGCCTTCGAGGTGCCTGGCGGCGATATCGCCGCGCGCTGGCGTCAGCCGTGGATCAGCCATACCGTTCGCTCAAGAGCTTGAAGAGGGCGCGAGCGCCCTGGCATTCGCCGCCTTCGGGACGACCGGGCTTCGCGCTCGGCGTCCAGCCATAGATGTCCAGATGCAGCCAGGCTTTCGCATGCTCGACAAAGCGCCGCAGGAACAGCGCGCAGGTGATGGAGCCGGCGAAGCCGCCGCTCGGCGCGTTGTTGATGTCGGCGGTCTTTGAATCCAGCCAGGAATCATAAGCCGGCCACAGCGGCATCCGCCACAGCGGATCATGTTCGGCCGCCGCGCAGCGAGCGACGTCGGCGGCGAGCGCCTCATCCTGGGTGTAGAACGGCGGCAGATCCGGGCCGAGCGCCACGCGCGCGGCGCCGGTCAGCGTGCCCATGTCGATCAGCAGATCAGGCTTCTCTTCGTCGGCGAGCGCCAGCGCGTCGGCCAGGACCAGGCGGCCTTCGGCATCGGTATTGCCGATTTCGACCGTCGGACCCTTGCGTGAGGGATAGATATCGAGCGGCCGGAAGGCGTTGCCCGCGACGGAATTTTCCACAGCCGCAATCACGACGCGCAGCCGTACTTTCAGCCTGGCATCCATGATCATCTGCGCGAGCGCCAGCACGCTCGCGGCACCGCCCATGTCCTTCTTCATGATCAGCATGGCGCTGGACGGCTTCAGATCGAGGCCGCCAGTGTCGAAGCAGACACCCTTGCCGACCAGTGTGATCCTGGGGCGCGAAACGTCGCCCCAGGTGATATCGATCAGGCGCGGCGCGCGGGGCGAGGCACGACCGACCGCGTGGAGCAGCGGAAAGTTTGCCGCGAGCAGATCGTCGCCGATGATGCTGCTGAACGTCGCACCATAGCGTTGCGCCACCTGTCGCGCGGCGTCCTCCAGTTCCGCCGGCCCCATGTCATTGGGCGGCGTGTTGATCAGGTCGCGCGCGAGACAAGACGCCTCGGCAATCCGGTTTAGGTCAGCGGCATCGATGGCATCAGACAGCGCGAGTCGGACCTCCTGTGGTTCCGCCTTGCGGTAACGGTGGAAACGATAGCTGCCGAGCGCGAAGGCCAGCGCCGCCAGCCGCTCGTCATGCGGCGTGTTGGCGAACCGATATGTTCCAGGCGGCAACAGCCCCGGCAGTTGACCGGGACGGAAAGGGTCGCGCGCCGCGGTGGAGTCCTCCAGGCCGAACAGAACCTGCGCGATCGCCCCATCGGGGCCGGGAACGATCAGGATCTGGCCGGGCTTGCCGGTGAAGCCGGCGGCACCGGCAAACTGTCGGGACGAATCAGAGAGCGCCTTCACGACGGCCGGGCAGGTCGTTTTGGTCGCGAATGTGATCGGAATCGGCGGCGTAGTCGGCGTCGGCGCGAAGGCGGGGTGCATGTCGAAGTCCTGGAATGAGGCGGCGGCTGGATGTCGAACGGTGGGTGGGCTGCTCGGCAATTAACCAGACATTAGGGTTAACGGTCTACTAAGGCCATCTTGGAAGCCGGTTTCATCCCCTTGGGTCTCATGCGTCAGCGGCCATTCGCGCGGGTTTTGGTAACGGCAAGCGTCGCGGCGTTGATCGCCGCCGGCGTCAGCGGATGCGCCTCGATGGGCGCATCCCGCAGCGACGTCACCGGCTCGGTGTCCGCCGCGCCGGAGACACCCCAGACAGATGCTGATCTGCGCAAGGCGGCGGACCTCTATGGCGAGCGCCATCGCGCCAATCCGAAGGATGCCGAGGCGGCGTTGCGCTACGGTCAGGCGCTTCGCGGCCTCGGACAGCGCCAGCAGGCCGTCGCTGTTCTGGAGCAGGCAACGATCGCAAATCCTGGCAATACAACCGTGCTCGCCGCCTATGGTCGCGCGCTGGCCGACAATGGCAACTATCAGCAGGCCTTCGATACGCTCGCGCGCGCACACACGCCCGATAATCCCGACTGGAGCATCCTGTCGGTCCAGGGAACCGCGCTGGACCGGATGGGCAGGCATGAGGAAGCGCGCGAATATTATGCGAGCGCGCTGAAGATCAAGCCTGAGGAACCCTCGGTGCTGTCCAATCTCGGCATGTCATATGTGCTTTCGAAGGATCTGGCCCGCGCCGAGGAGGTGCTGCGTCGCGCCTATGCTGGTCCGGGCCGCAATGCTCGCATCCAGCAGAACCTGGCGCTGGTCGTGGGTCTTCGTGGCCGCTTCGCCGAAGCCGAGGACATTGCGCGGGCCGGCCTGCCGGCCGATCAAGCCGAAGCGAACGTCGCGTCGTTGAAGGACCTGCTGCGGCGTGACGGCGGGGCCAATCCCGCCACCGCCAAGCGGGCTCCGGCCAATGCCAACGCGGCGATGACCTCCTCGCGCTCGTAAGGATCGCCGCTAACGGGCATGCCGTCGCCAGCAGCGCCGCCGGGGGGCGGCCTTGCCACGCCCCGATCATGCCTACCAGACGGACTGCAGTTTGATGTAGGTCGGTCCCAGGATGACGACGAACAACACCGGCAGGAAGAACAGGACCATCGGCACCGTCAACATCGGCGGCAATGCGGCAGCCTTCTTCTCGGCTTCGGACATGCGCATGTCGCGGTTTTCCTGAGCCATGACGCGCAGGGTCGTGCCAAGGGGTGTGCCGTAACGCTCCGATTGCGTCAGCGCCATGCAGACCGATTTCACGCCGTCGAGGCCAGTCCGCTTGGCGAGGTTCTCGTAGGCGACCTTGCGATCCTGCAGGTAAGAGAGTTCGGCCGTCGTCAGCGTGAACTCTTCAGCCAGCGGGATCGATTGCGATCCGATCTCATTGCTGACCCTGCGGAAGGCAACCTCGACCGACATTCCGGATTCGACACAAATCAGCAGCAGATCGAGCGCGTCCGGGAATGCGCGTTTGATCGACAATTGCCGCTTCTTGATGGTGTTGGAAAGATACAGCATCGGCGCCTGCATGCCCAAATAGGTCGCGGCGACGCAGATGCCTAGCTTCATGATGGTTGATAATCCCGTTTTTGACAGCAGAAACATATAAACGGCCGACCCGATCAGCATCACGATCGGCGTGACCAGCCGAAAGAACAGGAACGTGACATAAGGCGCATGACCGCGAAAGCCGGCCTGAACCAACTTCTGCCGCGCGGCCTCTTGCGCCAGCCATTTACCCAGATTGAAATCTTCCACCACCTTCTGCACGAGCTGCTTCGGCGATTGCCGTAGCGTCACCTTCTCGGTGCGGTTCAGGCGGTCACGCTCGCGTTGCTTGATGCGCTCGCGCTCGTCGGCGACCGCCTTCATGCGCTTGCCGAGCCCGTCCGTCACCAGAATGGGCAGCACCAGCGTATAGACCGTGATGCCCGCCGCGATTGCGGCGAACACCATGGCCATCAGCTTGCTGTCGTGCATCTTCTCGATCAGGAACTCGAGCATGTGGCCTCGTTAGAAATCGAAGTTGATCATTTTCCTCATCACGAGGATTCCCATACTCATCCAGACTGCGCTGAAAGCGAGCATGACATGACCCGTCGGCGTGGCTACGAGCAAAGTCATGTAGCCAGGGTTGATAACGCTCACCATAGCCGCCACCAGTGGCGGCAACGAGCCGATGATCGCAGCTGACGCCTTGGCCTCCATCGACATTGCCCGGATCTTGGCCTTCATCTTTTTTCGATCGCGCAGCACCTTCGACAGGTTGCCGAGAGCCTCGGACAGGTTGCCGCCGGCCTTCTGCTGAATGGCGATGACGATGCCGAAGAAATTGGCTTCCGGGACGGGCATGCGTTCATATAGTCGCATGCAGGCTTCGGCGAGCGGGATGCCGATCGTCTGCGTCTCGATGATGGCGGCGAATTCGCCACGCAGCGGCTCCGGTGCTTCGGCGGCAACCATTCTGATCGAATCAAACAGCGGCAGTCCGGCTTTGATGCCGCGCACGATGACGTCCACTGCATCCGGCAGCGCCTCGAGGAACTTCTTTTCGCGCCGATTTTTCAGGAACTTTAGCGTCCAGCGCGGAAAGCCGAAGCCCGCGGCGAAGGCGATGCCGCAAGCGGGGATTAATGCGATCCCAAGCAGGATCACGATCACGAAGGTAACGGCACCGAATATGCCCGAAACGACGAAAAACTTCTGTTTCGACCAATCCAGGCCAGCCATGGCCAGCCTGGTCGTCAGAGCGACGTTCTTCGTTTTTTTGTGGCGGTCTTCGACCTCCTTCAGGCTTTCTTCGACCTGCTCACGGCGGGAACGCTGCTGCGCGCGATCGACGCGCCTCGAGGCGGGTTCGGACTTTGCAAAGTTCGCGCGCCGCTGTTCGGCCTGCCGTTCACCAGACAGCATTGGGTACAGAAAAACCCACGCCACACCGCCGATCGCGGTTGCCGCCATGAAGGCCAGTGCGAGTGCCTGTATGTTCACCGCCGTCATTCCTTCGAAACCGATCCATCGGGTCGGACCGGATAATTTGGCTCGCAGGCGCAGCAACTCTTTCGAGGCGTTTCGCGCGCGCTAGTACCGCCTATCTGAAGTCCCTGCACCATTCGCCGCTAACCCATCTCAGGGACTTCAGATGGAAAGCGGTACTAGAGTCATAGGCTTGCTAGTGCCCTTTGGTTTTCGACGTTCGTGTCGGCGGTCGCCGCGACGTATCACGAACGTCGAAACCGGGCCCTAGTTATCGTCGGCCGGCGCCTCAGAGGCGTCCAATGCTGCCGCAAGTCGCTTCTCTTCGTTGTAGTAACGTGCACGTTCCCAGAACCGCGGGCGTCCGATCCCGTTGGATCGATGCCGGCCGACGATGCGGCCATTGGCGTCTTCGCCGACGATATCGTACAGGAACAGGTCCTGAGTGATGATGGTGTCGCCTTCCATGCCCATCACCTCCGTAATGTGCGTGATGCGGCGTGAACCGTCGCGCAGGCGTGCGGCCTGGATCACGACGTCGATCGAGGTGCAGATCATTTCGCGAATGGTTCGCGATGGCAGCGCGAAGCCGCCCATCGTGATCATCGATTCGCAGCGAGACAATGCTTCACGAGGGCTGTTGGCGTGCAGCGTACCCATCGAGCCGTCATGGCCGGTGTTCATGGCTTGCAGCAGATCGAACGCCTCGGGTCCGCGGACTTCACCGACGATGATGCGTTCCGGACGCATGCGCAGACAGTTGCGCACGAGATCGCGCATCGTGATCTGGCCTTCGCCTTCGAGATTTGGCGGTCTCGTCTCGAGGCGCACGGTGTGCGGTTGCTGAAGCTGCAATTCGGCGGCGTCTTCGCAGGTGATGACGCGCTCGTCATTGTCAATGTAGTTGGTCAGGCAGTTCAAGAGCGTGGTCTTGCCCGAACCGGTGCCTCCTGAAATCAGCACGTTGCAGCGGACGCGGCCGATGATCTTCAGGATTTCGGCACCTTCCGGCGTGATGGCGCCGAATTTCACCAGCTGGTCGAGCGTCAGCTTGTCCCGCTTGAATTTGCGAATCGTCAGTGCCGGGCCGTCAATGGCGAGCGGCGGCACGATCGCATTGACGCGGGAGCCGTCGGCAAGGCGCGCATCGCAGATCGGCGACGATTCATCCACGCGCCGGCCGACCTGGCTGACGATCCGCTGGCAGATGTTCAAAAGCTGCTGGTTGTCGCGAAAGCGGATTCCGGTGCGCTGAATTTTGCCGGCGACTTCAATGTAGACCGTGTTGGCGCCGTTCACCATGATGTCGGCGATATCGTCGCGCGACAGCAGCGGCTCGAGCGGGCCGTAGCCGAGAACGTCGTTGCAGATGTCGTCGAGCAATTCTTCCTGCTCGGCAATCGACATCACGATGTTCTTGATCGCGATGATTTCGTTGACGATGTCGCGGATTTCTTCGCGTGCGGACTCCGCGTCGAGCTTGGCGAGTTGCGCGAGATCAATCGCCTCGATCAAAGCGCCGAAAATTGTCGCCTTGACCTGGTAGTAATCATCGGACCTGCGAACTTCGGGCTCAGGCGGCGGTGCTCGGTTCGGCGCCATCGGCGGCGATGCGATCGGAGCCGGAGCCGCCGCTGCCGCGGCCGGAATCGGGGCGGCGAGCGCAGGCTTCGCCGCCACCCTGATTTCGGCCTCTCCGGAACGCTTGCCAAACGCCACGACGATACTCCAAGACCTTGCTTCGAACGCTTTTGCTTCGAATGCTTTTGCTTTCGAAGACGCTTACTTCTGCCGGAACTTCGCGAGCAGCGGAGACAACAGCGAGCTCCGCGGCTTCTTCGCTTCCGCCCGTCCCGTCAGACGCTGTGCGATTTGCAGGAATAATTCAGCGACCTTGTGCTTCGAGGCGATCTCCTCGATCATCTGGCCGTTATTGGCCGCAAGGCCGAAAAGCTGCGGCTCGAACGGAATCAGGCCGATGGGATCGCTCTCGATCGCCTTGGCGAATTCCGCGACCTTGATTTCCGGACGCTTCGGAACGCCGACCTGGTTGAGGCAGTACAGCGGCGCCCGATCATTGGGGCGTTGGCCCTTCAGCAGGTCGACCAAATTCTTGGTGTTGCGCAGGTTGGCCAGATCAGGCGCGGCCACGATCAGGATGTCATCCGCGGCAATCAGCGCGCGCTTGGTCCAACCAGACCATTGGTGCGGCACGTCCAGCACAATGCAGGGAACCGATGAGCGCAGCGTATCGAAGATCGAATCAAAGGCTTCGGTACCGAAATCGTAGACGCGATCGAGCGAGGCCGGCGCGGCCAGCAGGCTGAGATGGTCGGTGCATTTCGACAGCAGCCGATCCACGAAGGCGGTATCGACCCGGTCCGGCGAAAACACGGCGTCGGCAATACCCTGGGGCGGATCCTGGTTATAATCCAGGCCCGCAGTTCCGAAAGCGAGATCCAGGTCGGCGACGACTGAATCCAGGGCAAGTTCGCGCGCGACCGACCAGGCGACGTTGTGCGCCACGGTCGAGGCGCCGACGCCGCCCTTGGCGCCAACCACCGCGATAATTCGGCCGACCGCCTTGGCGTCGTCACTTGAGAACAACACGCAGATCGCCCGGACCACGTCGATCACCGTGATCGGCGCAATCACATATTCGCTGACGCCCCGGCGGACCAGTTCGCGATAGAGCGTCACGTCATTGAGCCGGCCGATGACGATGACCCGCGTTCCGGCGTCACAGACACCGGCAAGTTCCTCGAGTCCGGCGAGAATGTCATGCCGCGCCTCGTTCTCGAGCACGATGACATTCGGGGTCGGCGCGCTCTTGTAAGCTTCGATTGCGGCAACGATGCCGCCCATCTGGATTTTGAGATGAGCCTTGGCCAGCCGCCGGTCTTCGCCGGCGGCCTGAATGACCGCGGCAGTTTCCACGCTTTCGCAGAAGGCTTGCACAGAAATGCGCGGCGCCGGAGCGATGTGTTCGCTCTCGACGACCGGCTCCATTTCGGAATTTTGACGCGCGTAGCTGATCATTTTCCAACGTCGCTCAGTTTGCCCTTGTCGCCATCCGGAATTTCGGTCGCGGTGGATTGCCCCTTGCCGTATTTGTCAAGCACGGTGGTCCGGCGCGTTGCAAAGGTCGGGGTTTCCGGACGCGGCTGAATCAGGTCGGAAGGATTGGCGACCATGGCGGCCATGTTGCGCTGATAAGCGCAGCCGAGATTGTAATAAGGGCGGTTGGTCTGGTAGATCGGATTCTTGAAGGTCGGGCCGAGATCTTCCGGCCAGACGCCGCACGGGCCGGCGTCAGCGGTGATTTTGGGATAATTAAGCCGGATCGTCGCAAGCGCCCGCGGATCGGCAGGCCGATATTCCACGATCTTGATGCCGTGCGGCGGCACGCCGACGGCGGCAAACACCGACTGAATCTCACGCAGGGTCTGCGCCGCGGCATAAGCGTTCGGCGTGGCTGTCGGCAGATCGACGACGATGCCGCCAGTCCCTTCCTGCAGCCAGCCCTGGGCGAATGCGCTGACGTCTGTGCGTTGCGTGGCGGTCAAGCCGCCACGGCGACTGCCGACGAAAATCTCGATCCTGCGATCGGCTTCCTGCACGACAATGGGATGCCGTAGCCGGTAATCGGTCGGAATGCTGGATGTCGTGAGCTCGGGTTCCTGCGTATGGACGCAAGCCCCGAGACCCGAGGCGAGCCCGATCAGGGCGACGCCCGCGGACCAGCGGGAGAGCTTGAGCTTGATGGGCATGAGGCGTTTCATCGTCGGCTGTCCTGCTCGCTCAATCGGTGATGAAGCCATAGGCGGTCTTGCGGTCGCCGACCGGCGCGGGCCGGCCGGGCACGCCGTAGATCTTGTTGATGGTGCCGAGCAGTGTGGCCGACGGATCGGCGGAATCGGCGTAGCCATCGTCGGGCCGCGACAGATCCTTTTGCGCCACTGCACGGACGACATAGGGGGTGACCAGCACCATCAGCTCGGTCTGCCGGTTCACATATTCGCGGCTCTTGAATAGCGTGCCGAGCACCGGCAACTGCATCAGGCCGGGAAAGCCATTGATCGAGTTCTTGGTCTGCTCCTGGATCAAGCCGGCCATCGCCAGCGAGCCGCCGGAGGGAATTTCCACCGTCGTATCGACGCGGCGGGTTTTGATCGAGGGGATTCTCAGCGTACTGACCTGCGTCGAACTGATCGCCTGCGCGAGGACCAGCGCGTTATCTTCCGAGAGCTCGGAAACCTCGGTCAGGACCCGGACGCTGATCCGGCCTTCTCCCAAGACCACTGGTGTGAAGTTCAGCGTGATGCCGAACTTCTTCCAGTCGATCTGGGTGGAGCAGCTTCGCGTTACCGGATCGCAGACATAGCCTTTCGGAATCGGGAATTCGCCGCCGGCAACGAAGTTTGCCGTCTCGCCGGAAATGGCGGTCAGGTTCGGCTCGGCCAGGGTGCGGACTACGCCGGCCCGCTCCATGGCTCGCAGCGTTGCCGACACCGATTTGAACGAACCAGTGACTCCATTGCCGTCGACCAGCGGGCCGCCGTTGATCGGAAATAGGTTTGAATTGTTGAAATTAACGACCGCGGTGCCGTAACTCAAGCTGCCCGAGAGATCGATGCCGAGTTGCTTGATGAGGTCGCGTTGCACCTCGGCGACGGTCACTTTCAGCATTATCTGGTCGCGTCCGCGAACGATCAGGCTGTTGACCACTTTCTCTGAAGTTCCGACCAGCCGCGTCGCGATCTCGAAGGCGCGCTGTGCTTCCGCCGGGGTCGAAGCTGTGCCCGTCAGCATCACGCCGTCGCCGACGCCTTCGATGTCGATATCGGAACCTGCAAGCGTCTGCCGCAGAGCCGCGCGAACACCGTTGAGATCACGCTTCACGGCGATGTCATAGGCGGCGATCTGCTGTCCGGACGCGTCGAAGAAAAAGATATTGGTTTGACCTACCGCCGCGCCGATGATGTAGGCGCGCTGCGCCGATCGCACCACCGCGTTGGCAATCTTCGGATCGGCCACCAGGACGTCCTTGATTTCGCGCGGCAGGTCGATGACGAAGGATTTGCCGATCCCGAGCGAAACTTGTTGTGCGGCTGCTGCCTGGCCTGTCAGCGTAGGCATGACACGGTAGTCGCTGGCGATGGCGGCCTGGAACGCCGCTGCCGACATCAGAATGCCCACCGCGACGAATGACAGGCCGCGGAGGCTTCCGGTCCGATCGGTTCTCTTGCTTGACCGAAATGGCATCGCGTCCGTTCCCTTGCTTACTTCTGCGTCGTCGTCGGAGTCGAAACCCCGTAACGGACGATGTTGATCGTGTCCTGGCGCCGGCGTTTGGCGTCCTCGTTCATGTCAGCGACGCTGGCATCGGCGATGCTGCGAAGCGCAAGCGACAGTGTTCCGGATTGCCGCGCGCGCGCGAGCGTCTCGGTCTGCTCCGGCTTCAGTTCGAGCGTTGCGGTCTTGCCGACGACGACCTTCTGGCCATCCTTCTCTTCGATGGTCTGATCGATTGCGAGCACGCGGATATTGCTCAGCACGATTTCGGAATTCACGGTTTCCCTGTTGTCCCTGCGGTCCGCGCTGCGCTCGCGAATGGACAGGATGACGTCGACGCGGTCATTCGGCAGGATGAAGCCGCCGGCGCCGGTTTCGGGGGAGATTTCGGTGGAGACGGCGCGCATGCCGGACGGCAGAATGGCGGCCATGAAACCTGAACCGTTGGCCTTGACGACCTTGCTCTCGCGCATCGGCTCGCCGGCAAAAAACGCGGAACGCACGATTGAGCCGGTGAAGTCGGTCATCGCATTCGGATTTGACGTGCGGCTGATGAAACTCGGGCTGATCGTGCCGGCCGGCCAGGTCTGCCATTGCAGGTCGGCTGGCGTGATCGATTGACCGAGCGGCAGATCCGACTTCGCGACCAGCACGTCGACCGTGTCGAGCTGAGCGACCGGAGCCGGTGGCTGCTTTTGGTCTGATCCGCTTGCGAGGTAGGCGGCGATGCCACCCGCACCGATTGCAAGAGCCAGGACCACGAGGCGCGCGGTATTCATACGCTTCACTTTCCAACTTGACGCGCGGCGCACCCGCCGCCACTGGATATGACCAGTTAAACGTCAAAGCATGGTTAATGAGGCGTATCTAAATCGAGTTAACGGGACCTTACGGTGAACCCACGGCGGGCGGCGCGTCAAATCGAGCGTCAAATCGAGCGTCAAATCCAGTGCGTCAATCGTGCCAGGTCGACCGCCTGCATCCATTGGGTCTGCGGGTAGATCAGCATCGCGCCGATCGCCAGGGCGATGCCGTAAGGAATGCCGCCATTGGTGTCATGCAGGCGCTGCAGCCAGATTTGACCGCTGATCGGCCGCGGCAGCGGCCATTGCCGGAATTGCAAGATCAGAAGGGTCAATGCGCCACCGATCACCGAGGCATACACGAGATATTCAACCAGGTGATCGAAGCCGAACCACAGCGCGATCACGGCGGCGAGCTTGGCGTCGCCTCCACCGATCCAGCCCATGGCGAAGCAGCCAAACGTCAGCGCGAGGACGCCCAAAGCGACGCCGATATGCGCAAGCAGCGTGTAGCCGTCCATGCCGCCCATGACCGCAAGCAGGACAAATCCGAGCGACAACAGCAGGGAAATCCGGTTCGAGATGGTCATGGTGATGAGGTCGCTGGTGGCGGCGAACGCCATCAAGGCCGGAAAAAAGGTGAGACGGACGACGTCGAGGATCATGGCAGGTTCTTTTCGGTCGCTATTTCAGCGCGGTGCTAACACTGTTGAATACGCCATTGAGCTTGCCGGCCAGGGTGGGCATTGCAACGACGATCACCATCGCGATCCCGGTGAGGATGAGCCCGTACTCGACTGCGGTAGCGCCGTGTTCGTCGCGAGCAAACCTCGCCAGGATGGACATCGGTTCTCCAAGGATGGCGCAACGTTGGACGAGCTTAGGGGCCAACAGGTGAACAATCATGAAATCCTGATGGACGAATTGACGAAACTTCGCATTGCGGCGCGTATCCGCGGGACAGTGCAGCCGTGCGTCCATGACCTCAAAAGAAAAAGGCTTCGGTGGATGCCGAAGCCTTCGTAGTCTGGATAATCGTCTCTTGCTTACTTCAGCGCGGTCGCGATCGCGGTGAAGCGGGTGGTGAGCGCGCCGCCGACGAGGTTGACGGCCGCCATGATGGCGAGTGCGATGCCGGCGGCGATCAGGGCGTATTCGATCGAGGTAGCGCCGGACTCATTCGTCACAAAACGAATAACGAGGTTCTTCATCTTTGCAGACTCCATAAGGTGCACGCGTGGCTGTCGAGTAGGTCTCGGTGCCACGCGGAATTTTCCGTCGGCCCAAGATCCTGACGCCACCCTAGCGTGCGACAATTGCGGCGCAGTTAATCGAATTGATGAAACTTGGATGCATCGGGCGGATCCGAACTAGAGTTAATGGACTGTTGACGGTTTCCTTGAAGGCAGCCGGCTCCGTGCGCGCCCGGGATGTGCATCAACGTCGCCTTAAGCTTGTCGCACTAGCGTTGGCCTCAAATGGAGGCGCGAAATGACTGACGGCCTGCTGCAATTGTTCGCCATGATGGGGGAGACCCTGATCAGGATCCTGCCAGTCACAGCCGGCCTTGCGGTTCTGTTCACGGTTCTCGGCCATTTCTGGACGTGCAATCTCGGCCGGCCTTGGTGGCGCAAGAAAGAGATTCTGACCGACATCGCCTACTGGTTCTTCGTGCCGGTGATCGCCCGCATCGTGCGGATCAACCTGCTGATCCTTGGTGCCAAAATGCTGTTCGGCATCCACACGCCGGAGGATCTGATCGCATTCTACGATAATGGGCACGGACCGCTGGCGCAGCTCCCGCTGTGGCTGCAGGCGGCGCTGTTTCTCGTCGTGTCGGACTTCATGCTGTACTGGAGCCACCGCTATTTCCATGGCGCCTCTCTCTGGAGGTATCATGCCATCCACCATTCCTCCGAAGAGGTCGAGTGGATTTCGGCGGCGCGCTTCCATCCCGTCAACCTGTTTCTCGGCACCGTCGCTGTTGATGTCGTGCTGCTGGTCGCTGGAATCTCGCCGAACGTGATGATCTGGCTCGGCCCGTTCACGATCTTCCATTCGGCGTTCGTCCACGCCAATCTCGACTGGACGCTGGGACCGCTGAAATACGTCGTGGCCACACCCGTATTTCATCGCTGGCACCACACCGGCCTGGAAGAGGGCGGCAACACCAATTTCGCCGGCACATTCCCGCTATGGGACTTGCTGTTCGGCACATTCTACATGCCGGAGGGCAAGCTGCCCGCGAACTACGGCGCAGAGGATCCAGCGATGCCGGCGTCGTTACCCCAGCAATTGGTCTACCCGTTCCGGCAGGCCGCGAAGGCCGGCTAGCGGTTGGCGCAGCAAGGTCGATTCCGGCGTCGAAACCGCGGCTGTTTGCAGTTGATTCATCAATTAACGGCAGATTAGCCAAGCTGGATCGGGCCGAGCTGTGTCACCGCCAGCGCGTATGCGTTCGGAGTTGAGTATGTCGTCAGGTCTCTCGGGGGCGGTTGTCCGCCTCGTTTTCGCAAGCATCGTCGCCATCGCCGCATCCGAAGCCAAGGCGACGGATACCGGGCCTGTTGCGATTGCCGTGGTGGTCGACCAAGCCACCGTCCTGAAGCTCCCGGAACGGATCGCCACCCTGGTGGTCGGCAACCCCCTGATCGCCGACGTCACGTTGCAGCCCGGTGGCACCATGATCGTGACCGGGAAGAGCTACGGCTCCACCAACGTGATGGCGCTTGATGGGACCGGAAACGTCGTCCTCAACCGCACGGTTCAGGTTGATGCCCCGAACGAGAAGCTCGTGACGGTCTTCCGGGGCGTTATCCGCGAAACCTACAGCTGCAATCCGAATTGCCAGCGGCGGATCATGCTGGGCGACGGCACCGATTATTTCAGGGCGACGCTGGATCAGAGCGGGTTGGTCTCGACGGCCGCGGCCGCTCCGTACAAATAAGATCGCGAATCGCGACGGCGCAGGGGTTAATTTTTCGTTAACGCCGCGGCGCGATTTGTCTGCGCTCACCGCAACCATTCAACAAGCTGTGCCGTGTATTTTTCCTTTCAGAATTGCCTTGAGGTTTTCCATGGCCCGGCATTGGACATTGAGCCGCTCCTTCGCGGCAGCGCTTCGGAGGTTTCGCCGCGATCGAAAGGGGTCGAGCGCGGTGGAGTTCGCGCTGATCGCGGGGCCGTTCTTCATGATCATTTTCGCTCTGATCGAAAGTGCTTTGATATTCTTCGCGCAGCAGGCGCTGGAGACCGCCACGCAGGACACGGCGCGCATGATCATGACGGGGGAAGCCAAAAACTTCACCGCCAGCCAGTTCAGCTCGGCGCTGTGCAACAAGATCGCGACCTTCTTCACGTGCAGCGGTATCCGTATTGCCTCACAAAGTTTTGCCAGTTTTAGCGCGATCGCGCCGTTCAACCCGATCGATTCGAGCGGGGCGTTCGTCTCGAGCTTCCCCTATACGGCCGGCGGTTCCGGCTCGATCATGCTGGTGCAGGCTTCCTACAAATGGCCGCTGTTTGTCACTGGCCTTGGGTTCAGCATCGGCAATGCCGACAGCACCCACCGCCTCCTCACGGCGACAGCAGCATTCCGCAACGAGCCGTATTGATGATGGCCAAAACGGTGATGACCTCCGGCCCGATCGCCCGCTGGCTTGCCAACGCAGCCGCAGCGCGGCGCGATTCGCGCGGCTCGGCCGCCATCGAGTTCGCCGTGATCGCGCCGGTGATGATCTTGATGTTCCTCGGCACTGTCGAAGTCTCCAGCGGCGTTGCGGTCGATCGCAAGGTCTCGCTCGTGGCCCGGACACTGTCCGACCTGACCTCGCAGGCGCAGAACGTCACATCGGCCGACCTGACCGGCATCTTCTCGGCCGCTGCCGCCATCATGATTCCCTATTACTCAGCTTCCGACTACAAGGCGAAGATTTCCGAAATCAAGATCGACGCCAACGGCAACGCCAAGATTGCCTGGGGGGTCGCGACGACCAACGAAACGGCGCGAAGCGCCGGTGATCCCGCGTCGTCCCTGCCGGGCGCCCTGAAGATCAACAGCACCTACCTGATCTGGAGCGAGGTCACCTACACCTACAAGCCCGCGCTCTGGCTCACCGGCCAGAGCCAGCCGACCTTCACGCTGTCCAGCGCGTTCTACACACGGCCCCGGCAGTCGAGCTGCGTGTTGTACAACACCACGAATTGCCCCTGACGCGTCTGCCGCAGCAAGGCTGAACTCACCAGCACGGACGTCAAACAAAAGGGCCGCGCGATGCGCGGCCCTCTGTCGTATTGGATGCGACGCCGTATCAGGCGGTGCGGAGATTATCGGCTGACGGCTTGCCCGACCGGCGGTCGGTGATGACCTCAAACGAGATCTTCTGGCCATCCTGCAGCGTCCCGAGGCCGGACCGCTCGACCGCGCTGATGTGCACGAACACATCCTTGCTGCCATCATCCGGCTGAATGAAACCATATCCCTTGGTGGCGTTGAACCACTTCACTGTTCCTGTGCTCACGCAAAACCCCTTTCTCTGGTCATGTCGTTGCTTGCCAGCGCAAAGCGCGGGCGGTTGAAATCGAAATTTTCGAGAGAGGTCGTTAGCGTGAACCCTGCGAAAGCCGGTCCGCGGCCACTTCGTCCGGCCGAAACTCGATCGCGGCGACATATACGCCAGTTTGTGGCGTCCGACAATATCGGCGCCACGCGCGGCCGGCCCCTGTCTGGCGGATCACCGCCGCCGGAACTGCTGATTGCCGCGGGGCGGGGCGGCCGGGCGGGCGGCTGATGGCCGCTCGTCCTTGTGACGAAAAATCAGGCGGCCCTTTTCGAGGTCATAAGGCGACATTTCGATGGTGACCCGGTCGCCCGCCAGAGTCTTGATCCGGTTCTTCTTCATCTTGCCCGCGGTGTAGGCAATGATTTCGTGTCCCGCGTCCAGCTTCACGCGGTAGCGCGCATCAGGCAGGATTTCGGTGACGAGTCCTTCGAATTGGATGAGTTCTTCCTTGGCCATGTCTGTCTCCGGAAAACGAATGCTTTTTTGCGATTAGCGGTTTGGACGCCGTGCGCCATGCGGCCGTCCCTGTGCGTTCGATTGTTGATGGGCATGGTCCGGCCGGCGCGCCGGGCGGCTGTCGCGCTTCATGAATCCAACATTCTGAATGCCGTCATGCGACGGATGGCCGCCACCGTGCCGCTGCGACTCGTTGCCGCCCTGGTGGCGGCCTTCATGACCACCTTGGGCGTCGGCTCCTCGTGCGCCGGAATGTCCCGGATGAGCCGGCCGGTGCGAGGCGGCGCGCTCGTCGTGCCGCGGCTTGCCGCGCCCGCCCTGTCGACCGCGCGGCGGCTGCGGCCGGCGTCCGTCATTGGAGCGCTGCTGATGATTGCGGGTGTCGCCGGTGCGCTCGGCGTGGGTGCGCTGATCGCCGGTCCTTTGGTCCTCGCGCGGCAAGGTCTGCCGAATGAGCTTTTCGATGTCCCGCAGGTAGGCCGCCTCATCGGCATCGACCAGCGAAATCGCAACGCCGTCGGCGCCGGCGCGGGCGGTGCGGCCGATCCGGTGCACATAGGTCTCCGGAATGTTCGGCAGATCGAAGTTCACGACATGGCTGATGCCATCGACGTCGATGCCGCGCGCGGCGATATCGGTGGCGACCAGCGTGCGGATCGCGCCGGACCGGAAGGCGGTCAGCACGCGTTCACGGTGGTTTTGCGATTTGTTGCCATGGATCGCCTCGGCGGCGATACCGGCCTTGACGAGCCCCTTCACCACCTTGTCGGCACCATGCTTGGTGCGGGTGAAGACCAGCGAACGGTCGACCGCGTCATCCTTCAGCAATTTGGCGAGCAGCGGCGGCTTGGCGCCGCGATCGACCTGGATGATGCGCTGGCTGACGCGCTCGGCGGTCGAAGACACCGGCGTCACCGCGACGCGAGCCGGATTGCGCAGCATCTGCTCGGCGAGATCTGCGATGTCCTTCGGCATGGTCGCGGAGAAGAACAGGGTCTGTCGCTCGGTCGGCAGCTTGGCGACGATTTTGCGAATGTCGTTGATGAAGCCCATGTCGAGCATGCGGTCGGCCTCGTCGAGCACGAGGAACTCGACCTGGCCGAGCTTCAGCGCGTTGCCGCGCACGAGATCAAGCAGGCGGCCTGGGGTCGCGACCATGACGTCGACGCCGCCCATGACGGCGCGGACCTGGCGTCCCATCGGCACGCCGCCGATGGCGAGCGTGGCGCTGATCCGCAGATGGCGGCCATAGGCATTGAAGCTGTCGAGGATCTGTCCGGACAGTTCGCGGGTCGGGCTCAGGACCAGGACCCGGCAGCTCTTCGGCGCCGTCTGCTTTCGCGGATGGATCAGCCGATGCAGGATCGGCAGGGCGAAGGCCGCGGTCTTGCCGGTGCCGGTCTGGGCGATGCCGACGACATCCTGACCGGTGAGGGCGATGGGAATGGTCTGGGCTTGGATGGGGGTGGGCGTGACGTAGTTTTCTTCTTTGAGTGCACGCTGGATCGGATCGGCGAGGCCGAAATCCTGAAATGAGGTCAAAATGGTTCTTTCTATGGAATCACGACGCGCGCCGACCGCGCAGGCCGACGCTCGCTCAAAAGATACCCGCGTGTCGGGGCATCGATGTCTGGTGAAAGGCAAGCCTTGATCCGAAACCGGAACAGGACACGCAGCCTGTGGCGACCGAGATGTCCTCAAGGTCGCGCTTGATATGCGCCAAGCTTGTGATGCTTTCAAGGCGTTTTGCCCGGGCCATGGGGCCTGAGCGGAAAAAACCTCAGGGATTCCGGGGTTCTGACACGCCCCAGACGGGTGAAGGGGACTGCTGAAAACTTAGCCATTTTCGATGAAGTGCACATGAAATCGCCAACGGGCCCAAGGATTGTTCATTTTTTCTGCCCGAAGAATGGGCGGCCAAAACCCTGGGAGTCGCGGTGGAGTGAAAATCCTTGATAATTACCAATACCTTATCTGACATCTGGGCAATGGCATAGTTCTTGCGATTCTGTTAACGCTGGCGGCCAAGCGGCCGTTTCGCAGCTTTCATGTCTGCGTCAGGGGAGATGACATCGCATGTTTACCAATTTCGCATCCGCACTCGGGCGGCCGTTCAATCGCCGCGCGTGGCTCGCGGCGACGGCTGGCCTCGCTTTGGGATTCGCCGGCTTTGGCGGCGCTCAGGCCCAGGAAACCATCAAGGTCGGCGTCCTGCATTCGCTCTCGGGCACCATGGCGATCAGCGAAACCACGCTGAAGGACACCATTCTGTTTCTGATCGATGAGCAGAACAAGAAAGGCGGCGTGCTGGGCAAGAAGCTGGAAGCCGTCGTGGTCGACCCGGCCTCCAACTGGCCGCTGTTCGCCGAGAAGGCGCGCGAACTGATCACCAAGGACAAGGTCTCCGTCGTGTTCGGCTGCTGGACCTCGGTGTCCCGCAAATCCGTGCTGCCGGTCTTCAAGGAGTTGAACAGCATCCTGTTCTATCCGGTGCAGTATGAGGGCGAGGAAAGCGAGCGCAACGTGTTCTACACCGGCGCCGCGCCGAACCAGCAGGCGATTCCGGCCGTCGACTATCTGATGAGCAAGGATGGCGGCGAAGTGAAGCGCTGGGTGCTCGCGGGCACCGACTATGTCTATCCGCGCACCACCAACAAGATTCTCGAAGCCTATCTGAAGTCGAAGGGCGTCGCCGCCGCCGACATCATGATCAACTATACGCCGTTCGGTCATTCCGACTGGCAGACGATCGTGGCCGACATCAAGAAATTCGGCTCGGCCGGCAAGAAGACCGCCGTGGTCTCCACCATCAATGGCGACGCCAACGTTCCCTTCTACAAGGAACTCGGCAACCAGGGCATCAAGGCGACCGACATTCCGGTCGTCGCGTTCTCGGTCGGCGAAGAAGAACTCGCCGGCATCGACACCAAGCCGCTGGTCGGCCATCTCGCCGCATGGAACTACTTCCAGTCGATCAAGGATCCGGAGAACGAGAAGTTCATCAAGGCCTGGCAGGCCTATACCAAGAATCCGAAGCGCGTCACCAACGATCCGATGGAAGCGCATGTGATCGGGTTCAACATGTGGGTGAAGGCCGTCGAAGCTGCCAAGAGCACCGATCCTGACAAGGTGATCGACGCGCTTCCGGGCACCAAGGCGCCGAACCTGACCGGTGGCGTCTCGGAAATGCTGCCGAACCACCACATCACCAAGCCGGTGTTCATCGGCGAGATCAAGGGTGACGGCCAGTTCGACGTGGTGTGGAAGACGCCCGGCCTCGTCCCCGGCGATGCCTGGTCCAAGGAGCTCGATGGCTCGAAAGACCTGATCGGCGACTGGGTCAAGCTGAAGTGCGGCAACTACAACACCAAGACGCAGAAGTGCGGCGGCGGGGCTTCCTAAGTCGCCGGATTTGATCCACGTTCAACAGCAGGGAGGGCGGTGGTCCGCCACCGCCTTCCGTTCATTGGGATCCATCGCCTCTGCCGGGGTGTTCAGTGCCGAATCGAATGCTTTGTCGGGCCGTTGCAGGTCTTCTCTTCGGCTGGCTGATGGCCTTCGCGCTTCCTGCGGTGGCCGGACCGTTCGAAGACGCGGTCGCCAAATTCGCCAATGATTCCTACAGCGACACCGGCGATGCGATCGGCACGCTGGCCGCGAGCGGCGATGCGCGCGCGCTGCCGGTCATCAGCGCGCTGAAGGACGGCCGGTTGCTGGCCGACTCCGCTACCAAGAAAGTTTATCTGAAGGATGCAGACGGCAAGGTCACTGATGCGGCGACCGGCGAAGCCGCCGCGCCCTCTGCGGCCAACAGCGGGAATGTCAGGCTGAACAACCGCCTGCGCGGCGTCGTCGATGCGGCGATCGGCTC
>Ga0081455_10001270_pt1 | contig 31500 bp, 39 predicted proteins | sample TabmetS3T2R1_FD_70207 | JGI IMG/M metagenome (GOLD analysis project Ga0081455, IMG submission 70207) | Tabebuia heterophylla rhizosphere microbial communities from the University of Puerto Rico - S3T2R1 | ecosystem: Host-associated > Plants > Roots > Rhizosphere ... | reverse complement strand
CGCCGGGGCGGCGACCGAGCGCGATCCTCCGATTCCGACCTCCGGGTGCAAGATGGAAGGAACCCGCGATCCGGGAAGGAGGACGCGATGGAGGTCCAGGAGATCATGACGCAGGCGCGGGACGCGATGACCGTCAAACGCGTGTTCGGAGATCCGTACGAGCGGAACGGCATCACCGTCATCCCCGTGGCAAAGGTCCAGGGCGGCGCCGGCGGAGGGGACGGCGAGGGCCCGGAGGGGACCGGCAAGGGCTCGGGGAGCGGGTTCGGGATCAACGCCCGACCGGTCGGCGCCTACCTCATCCGCGGCGACGACGTGGCGTGGCGGCCGGCCGTCGACCTCAACAAGGTGATCATCGGCGGGCAGGTGGTCGCGATCGTCGCGCTGCTCACGATCCGGGCGATCGTCAAGGCCCGCGCGTCCTCTGGGTCCTGAGGAAGGCGGGGTAGCTCGGCGTCTCATCGGGTAAGGCTTCTCCTTCAAGCGTCGGTCCCCGCCGGCGGGGCCGGCACCGACAGGCGAAGGGGGACTCCACCATGACCGGACGCACGGCTCCCGGGCCGCTCAAGGTCTCCGAGACCAACCCGCGCTACTTCACGGCGCCGGACACGGACCGAGCCGTCTACCTGACGGGCTCGCACATCTGGAACAATCTGCACGACGGCATGGGCCCCGGCGCCGGGTGTGCCGACGAGCCCGAGCCGTTCGACTACGACGGGTACCTCCGGTTCCTCGAGGAGCGTGGCCACACCTTCGTCCGTCTGTGGCGGTGGGAGCAGTTCCGATCCCTCGCCGCGGGCGGCGACGTCCATCTCTGTATGGCGCCGCAGCCGTGGGCGAGGACCGGCCCGGGCGAGGCGACCGACGGCAGGCCGAGGTTCGACCTGGAGCGGTTCGACGACGCGTTCTTCGCCCGGCTCCGCGAACGCGTGATCGCCGCCGGCGACCGCGGCATCTATGTGGGGGTCATGCTGTTCGACGGCTGGGCGCTGCACCTCAGCCCGGCGCCGTTCCACGTCGAGGGCCACCCGTTCCACGCGTCGAACAACGTCAACGGCGTCGCGATCGGATCGATCCTGGACTACCAGGTGCTGCCGCTCGACCCGCGCGTGCAGGCCCTGCAGGAGGCGTACATCGGCAGGATCGTCGACACGGTGCACGACCTGCCGAACGTGCTCTGGGAGGTCGCGAACGAGTCCTCCGGCGGCGGCGCGGTCGACCCGGCGTTCGCCCAGGCGCTGAACCAGCCCGCCGACGCCGAATGGGGCGACTCGACCGAGTGGCAGTACTGGGTGATCGACGTCGTGCGTAAGCACGAGGCCGACCGCGGCTACGAGACGCATCCGATCGGGATGACGATGCAGTTCCCCGTTCCCGAGCAGACGAAGGTCAACGATCCGCTGTTCGGGAGCGAGGCCGAATGGATCTCGCCCGGCTACGACGACGAGGTCTTCGCGCACGGCGGGCATCCGATGGCCCCGGGATCGCCTCAGTCGCGGTGGCTCGAGGACCCGCCGCCGGCCGAGGGACGCAAGGTCGTCGTCACCGACACCGACCACTACGCGCCCGGCCGCGGCGACGCGCTGTGGGCGTGGAGGTCGTTCCTGCGCGGCCACCACCCGATCCTCATGGACTTCGGGCTGCTGTTCGGCGCGGACCCGGCCGACCGCTCGGTCGGCGGCCCGATGTCGTTCGAGACCTTCGAGCCCGCCCGCTGGGCGATGGGGGACACGGCCCGGTTCGCCGGGCGCGTCGACCTGATCCGGATGGAGCCGCGCGCCGACGTGAGCTCGACCGGCTACGCGCTCGCGAACCCCGGAACGGAGTACCTGGTGCTCCAGCCGGACGGCGGAGAGGAGCTCTCGCTGCGGCCGGATCCGGGGCGGTACGCCGTCGAATGGTTCGGCGTCGACGACCGGCGCACCGTGGACGCGGACGCGGTGACCGTTCAGGGGGATACGGAGGTCACGTTCGCGCCGCCGTCGGAGATCTCGGGCCCGGCGGTCCTGTACCTGAAGGCGTCCTGACCGACCTCAGGCGGCCCTGAGGACCTCGATCACGCCATAGATCTTGCCGTCGGGCGCGCGGAAGTGCGTCCAGGCCAGGCCCGCCTCCTCGGAGCGTTCGGGGCCGAACACGATCTCGACGCCGGCCGAGCGGAGCTCCTCGGTCGCCTCCTCGACGTCGTCCACCTCGAACTCCGCGACGGGCCCGGTCTGCAGGTGTTCGTTCACCGACGGCCCGAACACCTCGGCCAGGCTGCCGTCCGGCAGCTCGAACGCCCAAAGGTCGTCACCGCTGTGGATCGGCCGGAGCCCGAGCACCCGCTCGAGGAACTCGGCCATGGCCTCGGGCCGGTCGGTCCGGGTCCCGACGAATCCGATCTTGCGCACCTTCACGGTGTTCCCGTTCCCGGGCCGAGCTCCCTCCACACGTCGACGACGGACAGGCCCTCGAACGTCGGCTCGACGAGGTCGGCGCCGGCCAGGTCCAGCCCCGCCGTGGTCGCGTTCGGCACGCACAGGCACGCGAGGCCGGCCGCCTTGGCGGCCCGGATCCCGTTCGGCGAGTCCTCGATCGCGATCGCCGCCGTCTCGGCCACGTCGAGGATCTCGAGCGCCGCCTCGTACAGGTGTGGGTTCGGCTTGGCGCGGGCGGCGTCACCGTCGGCGCACACCATCGCGGACCAGCCGTCGGGCCAGCCGAGCCGCTCGAGGTTCTCGATCAACCACTCGCTGCGGTCGCTGCTCACGAGGGCCCGCCGCACGCCCGCCTCGTCGAGCTGGTGCAGGAAGGACTCGACGCCGGGGCGCATCGGGACCTCGTTCGTGGCCTCGCGGACGCGCCGCTCCGTCCGCTCGCGGATGTCCTCGAGATCGAGACCGCCGCCGACGAGGTCGTTCAGCGAACCGTACGGGTCGAACCCCTCGAACGTGCCGATCGCGACCGACCACGTCCGCACCGTCAGCTCGTGCCCGTGGTCGGCGAACAGATCGCGGAAGACGCCGAACACCGCCGTCTCCGAATCCCAGAGCGTCCCGTCGAAGTCGAACAGCGCGGCCCGCAGCGTCGTCATCGTTCGAGGAGCTCTCGGATCGAGGCGAAGAAGCCGTCCGCCGCGTCGCGCCACGTCGGCAGGGTCTCGGCGCGGCGGCGGGCGTTGGCGGCGAGCCGCTCGCGGAGCGCGGGGTCGCCCGTGATCGTTCGGAGCGCCGAGGCCAGGCCGGCCGGGTCGCCGGGTTCGGCCATGAGCGCCTCGCGGCCGTGTTCGGCCAGTCGCGGGAGGTTGCCGGCGCGCCAGCCGACGACCGGCAGGCCCGACGCGATCGCCTCGGCCCACGCCGTGCCGTAGGCGTCGACGAACGACGGCATCGCGAACACGTCCGCCGAGCGGTAGAACCGCCCGACCACCTCGACCGGCACCGAGCCGCGCACGACGACGCGGTCCGCGAGATCGGGCTCCGTGAGCCGGCGACGAACGTGCGCGCCGTACCGCCGGTCGACGTCCGTGGCGCCGACCAGCCACAGCGTCGCGGCCCCGTCCGGCAGCGCGGCGAAGGCCTCGACCAGCTCGAGGATGCCCTTGGACCGTGTCCAGTTCGCGACGCAGAGCACCGCGACGGCGCGCCCCTGCCGAAGGTCCAGGGGCGGATCGCTCGAGACGGGGAGGTCGCATCCCGGGGGCACGATCGCGATCCGATCGCGTGGCACGCCGACCGCGCGAAGGTCGTCCACGAGGCTCCGGGCGGCGACGATCGCGCCGGTCGCCGACCGATAGGCGAGGCCGTCCAGGCGTGCCCGCACGAGGCGACGTGCGCGCCCACCCCGGACGCCGCCGGGTGGCTGATGGACGACGGCCACGACCGGTCTGCCGATGCGGCCGATCCACGGAGCGGCGTAGGCCGCCGCGATGCTGTCGAGCAGGACCGCGTCGGCGCCCTCCGACGCGGCACGGAGCGCCCGGCCGGCCGTGAGCGGGCGAGGCACCGGCGCGTCGTCTACGGTCTCGAACCGCACGTCGGCTCGGTGGTCGGCGGCCGCCGAGGCCATCATGCGGTGGTACCGGTACCCGCCCGTCCGCCGCTCCGGGTCGCCGAGCGTGACCAGCGACAGCCGGAGGGTCGAACGCCGGGTGCCGACGTCAGACGCGCTCACGGACGCCTCCGAACTCGCTCTCGGACTCCCAGGCCCGCACGGCGACGACCTCGGCCCCGTCGCCTCGAAGCGGCGCGGCGAGTTGCGCGTGGATCCACGCCGAGAGGATCTCGACGGTGACGGCCTCGGTCCCGCAGACCTCGGACAGGTCCTGGTCGCGCATCCGGTCCACGAGGTCGGCGAGCGCACCCTCGAGCACGTCGAGGTTCACCACCATGCCGCGCTCGTCCAGGCGTTCGCGCTCGGCCACGACCTCGACGCGGTAGTCGTGCGGGTGTCGGTCGTTCTCGGGCGGCGGCTCGTCCGGCATGCGATGGAACGCGCGGAACCTCGTCACGGCCCCGACCTCGAACATCAGTACCTCAGGGCGACGTGCATCAGGCCCTCGTCGCCGCGGTCGAGCGCGGCGTAGGCCTCGGCCGCGCGTTCGAACGGGAGCTCGTGGGTGGCGAGGAGCTTCAGGGGGAGCTCGCCCATCAGCCGCATCGCGGCTCGGCGCCGGCGCGCGACATCCCATCGTTCGGCCAGCCGGGACGGGATCGTCGAGACCTGGGTGCTCCGGATCGCGAGCCGGCGCCGGTGGAACGCACCGCCGAGCGGCAGCCGGACGTCCTTCGACCCGAACCAGCTGCACACGAGCACCTCGCCCTCGTGCGCCAGCAGCTCGAGGGCCGCCGGGAGCGCCTCGGGACTGCCCGACGCCTCGATCACCAGCGGCACGCCCGCGCCCGATGTCCACTCCAGGACCTCGCCCGCGATCTCGAACGCGTCCAGCGCGCGGATCCCGAACCGCCCGGCCACCTCCCGCCGGTCCGAACGCGGGTCGGCCCCGAGCACGTCGGCGCCCGATCGCTGCAGCAGCGCCGCCGTCAGCACGCCGACGGGCCCGAGACCCAGGACCACGACGGGCTCCTCGATCCGCGGACCGGCATCGAGCGAGACCTGCAGCGCGGTCTCGACGAGCGGGAACAGCGTCGCGACGGCTCCGTCGAGCCCATCGACGGCCACGACGTCGCCGGCCGCGACCGTGAACCGATCCTGATGGGGATGGAACGCGAAGACCGTCGTTCCCTCGGAGGGGCCACCGCCGTCCGACCGCTCGACCTCGCCCACGCAGCTGTAGCCGTAGGCGAACGGGTAGCGGAAGGTGCCCTCGAGCGAGGGGAGGGTCTCGTCGCGCTGCAGGCGTTCGTCCAGCTCGCCCCGGTAGGCCAGGAGCTCGGTCCCGCCGCTGATGCCGGACCAGCGCGTCCGGACGAGGACCTCGCCGCGGCCCGGCGGGGGGACCTGGACGGGCCGGATCTCGACGCGCCGGGGCGCGACGAACCGAAGGACGCGTGCCTCCACGGGCAGCGTCTACCCGCTCAGGCACGGGCCGAACCCCACAAGCACGATTGCCGGGCACGTCGGGTGGGAACAGGAGTGCTGTGTCGCACGCCCTGTCCGCCCTCGAGGAGGTCGCGAGCCTCACCCTGCCGACGCCGTTCGGCGAATGGGAGGTGCGCGCGTTCGAGTGGGCCGACTCGGTCCACCTGTGCCTGATCCGGGGCGAGATAGGCGACGGCGAGGACGTCCTGGTCCGGATGCACTCGGAGTGCGTGACGGGCGATGCGCTCGGCTCGCTGCGGTGCGACTGCGGCGTCCAGCTCCGACACGCGTTCCGCTCGATCGCCGCCGAGGGCCGCGGCGTGGTCGTGTACTCGACCGGGCACGAGGGACGCGGGATCGGCCTGGCCAACAAGCTCCGCGCGTACATGCTGCAGGACAAGGGGTTCGACACGGCCGAGGCCAACGAGCACCTGGGCTTCCGCGTCGACGAGCGCACCTTCCGGGACGTGGGCGACTGCCTGCGGGCGCTCGGCGTGCGCTCGGTGCGGCTGATGTCGAACAACCCGGACAAGGCCGAGGGCCTTCGGATGACCGGCATCCACGTCCGGTCCGTCGTCGGCCTGCCGACGGCGGCGCACGCGCGCAACGTCCGGTACCTCTCGACCAAGCAGGACGTGATGGGGCACGTCGCCCCGACGGGCGCGCCGCTGCCGGACGGCGTCGGTCCACCGCCCGACGTCGGCTCGCTCCTCGGCGAGGTCCGGCCCACGCCGACGCGTCCCTACGTCGTCGTGAAGTACGCCCAGACGCTCGACGGGCGGATCGCCACCTCGACGGGCGACGCGCGATGGATCAGCGGCGAGCCGGAGCGCCGGGCGTCACACGCGCTGCGCGCCGCCTGCGACGCGGTGCTGGTCGGGATCGAGACGGTGCTGCGTGACGACCCCCGGCTCACCGTCCGCATGGTGCCGGGCGCCTCTCCGATCCGCGTGGTGCTCGACTCGCGCCTTCGGATCCCGGACCACGTCCGCGTGCTGGACGACGAGGCGGCGACCGTCGTCGTCACGACGGACGGGTCCCCGCACGATCGCCGGGCCGAGCTCCGGCGCCGCGGCGTCTCGCTCCTCGTCGTCCCGGCCGGCCCGAACGGGGTCGATCTCGACGAGGCGCTGAGCGCCCTGCACCGTGACGGCATCCGCTCCGTGCTCGTGGAGGGCGGTGCGAGCGTGATCACGTCGTGCCTCTCGGCCGGCCTCGCCGACCGGATCGTGGTGGGGATCGCCCCCCGGGTCCTCGGAAGCGGGACGGACGCCGTCCGCGATCTCGGCATCATGGAGGTCCGGAGCTCGATCCGGATCGACGACCGAACGGTCCACGTGGTGGGGGAGGACGTCCTGATCGCCGGAGACCTCGTGCGCTGAGCGAAGGCGGGCAGCGTGCAGACCGAGGAGCCGTTCAGCAAGCAGATCGAGGACTGGCTCAGGTCGGACCGGCCCAAGACGCTCGGCGAGCTCGGCAACGTCTTCGGGGAGAAGAGCTTCGCCGTCGCGATCGTCCTGCTGATGTTCCTGCCGGCCCTGCCGCTGCCGACCGGCGGGATCACGCACGTGTTCGAGGCGATCACGGTGCTCGTGGCCGGAGAGATGGTGCTCGGCCTGCGGACGATCTGGGTCCCGGCCCGCTGGCGCGACCGCGAGCTGGGCAAGGGGATCGTGAACAAGGCGGTCCCGTTCGTCGTCCGGCGCATCCGATGGTTCGAACGGTTCTCGCGCCGCCGCGGCGCGCGGCTGTTCGAGCAGCGCTGGTTCCTGCGCCTGCTCGGCCTGGTCGTCATCGCGCTGGCGGTCGCGGCGGCGTTCGCGCCGCCGTTCTCCGGGCTCGACACGATCCCGGCGATGGGAGCGGTCGTGATCGCGCTCGGGATCATCCTGGAGGACGTCGCGATCATGGGGATCGGTTTCGCGATCGGCGCGGCCGGGATCGCCCTGCTCCTCACGCTGGGCGCGGTCGTCGTTCGGCTGATCCGGGGGCTTTTCTGAGCCCTGCCGCCCGACGACGCGTGCGCGTTCTCCAGGGTGGGTATTTCAACGTTCGCGACAGCGACTCAGGGTGGTGAGCCGGACCGTGCAGGTAGCGGAGAGACTCCTCCGACGTGTAGACGAGCAACACCAGCGGCGCCGTTGGATCGCGTTCCCCTACGCGGTCATGAAGAAGTTCGGAGACGACCAGGCGGGGAACCTGGCCGCGCTGATCGCCTACTACGGCTTCCTGTCACTGTTCCCGCTCATGCTGGTCATGGTCACGCTCCTGGGTTTGCTCCTGCGGACCAACCCCGAGCTTCAGGGCACCATCAAGACGTCCGCGCTCGCGAACTTCCCGGTCATCGGCGACGACATCTCGGGGAGCATCCATTCGCTGCGAGGGAGCGGGCTCGCACTGGCGACAGGCATCGTGGTGGCCCTCTGGGCAGGGCTCGGCGTGATGAAGGTGATGCAGACCGCCATGAACGCGGTGTGGAACGTCCCCTACCGGCACCGGCCGAACTTCTTCGTCTCCCTCCTGCGCGCGTTCATGATGCTGCTCGTCCTCGGTGTCATCACGCTCGCCTCCGCCGCGGCCGGAAGCGTGGGGGCCGGCAGCGACAGCCTGTTACTCGGCGTCGCCGGCATCGCGTCCTCCGTCGTCCTGAACCTGATCCTGTTCCTGCTCGCGTTTCGGATCCTGACCACGGAGGACGTGACCTGGGGAGACGTGCTCCCGGGCGCCGCGGTCGCCGCGGTGGCGTGGACGGTGCTGCAGGCGGTCGGCGGCTACATCGTGAGTCATCAGCTGGAAGGTGCGAGCGACACGTACGGCGCCTTCGCCACCGTGATCGGACTGCTCGCGTGGATCTACCTCGGCGCGCAGATGACGTTGTTCGCGGCAGAGGTCAACGTCGTTCGGAAGCGACGGCTCTGGCCCCGAGCCATCGTTCAGCCACCGCTCACGGACGCGGACGAACGAGCCCTGAAGGGGTACGCGGAGCAGGAGGAGCGGCGTCCCGAGGAAGACGTCGACGTCCGGATCCACGACACGCCGAAGTCCGCCACCGAGGGCGGTCGCTCCGCAGCTGAGCGTGCATCCCCGTAACGTCGCTCAACTGTTCTTGGTCGTCGCGATGGCGTCCTCGTGCGTCGCGCCGGCGCGGTCGCAGGCCGCCTATCAGGGCAAGGCCGTCGACACCGCAGAGGCCGTCGTCTCCGCCGCCCGAACCGTGCTGCTGACCGCTCGACTCGCCGCCGACGGCAGATCGTTCGCGCCCACCGTCGCCGTCACGGTCGCCGATGCGGAGTCCGACGCAGCGTCGGCGCGCGACGCCTTCGCGTCCGTTCAGCCGCCCGACGGCGCCTCGGACGCCATCCGTCGCGACCTCCTGCCGGCCGTCGAACGCGCCGTGCGTGTCATCGAGCTCGTCCGGATCGCGGCCCGGCGTGGTGAGCTCGACCGACTTCCGGCCATCGCTCGGCCACTCGACGCGATCGCAACAGGGCTGGACCGGTTCTCGACGACCGAGGGATGAGGGAGGCGTGAAGAAGGCGTTCGAGATCTTCCTCGGCATCCTGACCGCATTCGGTGGGTTCGTCGACATCGGCGATCTCGTCGCGAATGCGGAAACGGGCGCTCGCTTCGGGATGCACCTCGCGTGGATGGTCGTCGTCGGCGTCATCGGGATCGTGATCTACGCGGAGATGTCCGGGCGCGTCGCGACGATGTCGCAGCGCCCGGTGTTCGACATCATCCGAGAGCGGCTCGGCGCCCGGCTGGCACTCGTCAACCTGGGAGCCTCGTTCTTCATCAACCTGCTCACGTTCGCCGCCGAGATCGGCGGGCTGGCTCTCGTGGTCGAGCTCGTGACGGGCATCAACTACCTGCTGTGGGTCCCGATGCTGGCCATCGGCGTGTGGATCGTTCTGTGGAAGGTCCGCTTCTCGGTCATGGAGAAGGTCTTCGGCCTTTCCGGGCTCGCGCTCATCGTGACGGTGCTCGCCTTGTGGCGACTCGACCCCGGCTTGGCGAACACGTTCTCATCCGCCGGGAGGTTCGGTCCGCCGGCCGGAGAGGATTGGCCGACGTACGCGTTCTTCGCGATCGCGTTGCTCGGAGCCGCGATGACCCCGTACGAGGTGTTCTTCTTCTCCTCCGGAGCGGTCGAGGACAACTGGACACGGAAGGACCTCATCGTCAATCGGGCGAACGTCTACATCGGCTTCCCGCTGGGCGGGATCCTCTCGCTCGCGATCATGGGCGCCTCAGCAGCCCTGTTCCAGCCGCGCGGTGTGTCCGTCGACCATCTCTCGCAGGTCACGCTCCCAGTGTCGGCGAGCGTCGGCCAGGTCGGCCTGGTCTTCCTCCTGTACGGGATGTTCGCCGCGATCTTCAGTGCCGCGCTCGAGACGGCGCTGTCCGCGGGCTACACGGTGTCTCAGTTCTTCGGTTGGCAGTGGGGCAAGTTCGTCCGCCCCCGCGAGGCCGCCCGCTTCCACGTCGTCATCCTGTTCACGCTGTGTGTCGGCGTCCTGATCGCGCTGTCGACCCTCGACCCGATCGTGGTCACCGAATACTCGATCGTTCTGTCCGCCGCGGCCCTACCCCTGACCTATCTGCCGATCCTGATCGTCGCCAACGATCCCGCGTACATGAAGGACAAGACGAACTCGAAAGCCCTGAACGCCGTCGCGTTCGCGTTCCTCCTGCTGCTGCTCGTGGTGTCGATCGTGACGATCCCGCTGATGATCTGGACGAAGGCCGGCGCATGAGGCTCGCGGACCTGATCGGGTCGGTCGTCGTCGACGCGAACGGGATCGAGATCGGCGATGTCGGCGACGTCTGGCTGATCCAGGACGGGCCGCCGATGGGTGTGTTCGGGGCGGCGCTGCGGGTCGACCGCCTGGTGATCGGACGGTTCGGCCTCGCCTCTCGCGCCGGCTACGAGCGTCCAGCTGTGCGGGGACCCGTGATCATCGCTCGGCTGCTCCGCGGACGGACCGAGGCCCGGCCGGTCGCCTCGTGGTCCGACATCGCCGCGATCGAGGAGGGGAGGATCCGCCTGCGCACCCGAGCCGGAGATCTCGAGCGTCCCCGCTCGCTCGAGCAGGCCCAGACCGGCCGACGCTGGTCGGCCGGTCTCGAGCTCCTCGACCGACAGCTTGTCGATCCGGACGGTCTGATGGCGGGCAAGATCGACGATCTGCGCCTGGAGCTGCGCGACGACGGTCCGCCCGTGGTCACGGACATCCTGGCCGGCCCGGGCGCGCTCGCTCGGCGGATCGGCGGTCGACTCGGCGGATGGATCGCATCGGTACACGCGCGCCTGCATCCCGGTTCGGGCGATCCTGCCACGATCTCGTTCGGCGCGGTTGGACGGGTCGACGATCACGTCACGCTCATCGTGTCGAGGGAGGAGCTCCCGACGTTCGCGGCCGAGGCATGGGCGCGCGACCGCATCATCGCGAAGCTTCCCGGGAGTGGCGAGGCCTAGTCGGCTGTTGACTCCGGCGACCCTGTAGGCGGGCGTCCATGAGAGTCTGCGTCAACCGGGCTCGCTTCCATCCCACGCCCATATCATCCGCGGGGTGTCCGGGCTTTCGACGCTGCGTGGGTACCGGCGTGAGTGGCTGACGCGCGACGCGATCGCCGGCCTCGTGCTGGCGGCGTTCCTCGTGCCGGTGGGGATGGGGTACGCGGAGGCCTCCGGGCTCCCGGCTATCACCGGCCTGTACGCGACGATCGTCCCGCTGATCGTGTACGCGATCGTCGGGCCCTCGCGGATCCTGGTGCTCGGGCCGGACTCCTCGCTCGCGCCGATCATCGCCGTCACGGTCGTCTCGCTGGCGGCCGGCGATCCCGAGCGGGCCATCGCGCTGGCCGGGATGACGGCGCTCCTGACCGGCGGGCTCCTGGTCCTCGCCGGGCTGCTGCATCTCGGGTACCTGACGGAGCTGCTGTCGCTGCCGATCCGCTACGGCTACCTGAACGGGATCGCGCTCACCGTGATGGTGAGCCAGCTGCCGAAGGTCTTCGGCTTCTCGACGGACGCCGAGGGGCTGATCGACGAGGCCAGGGCGTTCGTGCGGGGGCTGGCCGACGGGGAGACCATCGTCGCGGCGCTGCTGATCGGGATCGCCTCGGTCGTCGTCGTGATGGTGGGCAAGCGCGCGGCCCCGAAGATCCCGTGGGTGCTGGTCGCGGTCGTCGGCGGCACGGTCGCGGTGTCGCTGTTCGACCTGCGGGTCGACGTCGTCGGCGCGCTGCCGCGGGGGCTGCCCACCTTCGCGTGGCCCGACGTCGCGTTCGACGACCTCGGGCGGCTCGCGGCGGCGGCCTTCTCGATCGCGCTGGTGGCGTTCGCCGATACCAGCGTCCTCTCGCGTACGTACGCCGCGCGACTGGGGGACGACGTCGACCCGAACCGCGAGATGATGGCGCTCGGCGCGGCGAACCTCGCGACCGGCCTGTTCCAGGGCTTCCCGATCTCGAGCAGCTCGTCCCGAACGCCCGTCGCCGAGTCCGCGGGCTCCAAGTCGCAGCTGACCGGCGTCGTCGGTGCGCTGGTGATCGCGCTCATGCTCCTGTTCTTCCCCTCGCTGCTGCAGGATCTCCCGCAGGCGACGCTCGGCGCGATCGTGTTCGTGGCGGCCCTCACCCTCGTGGAGGTCCGGAGGGTCCGGCGCCTGTTCCGCGTCCGCCCCGCCGAGTTCTGGGTCTCGATCGCGTGCTTCCTCGGGGTCGCGCTGCTCGGCGTGATCCCGGGGATCTTCCTGGCGATCGGGCTGGGGCTCGCGCAGTTCATCCGCCGCGCGTGGAGCCCCTACGACGCGGTGCTCGGCCGCGTCGAGGGCATGAAGGGCTACCACGACGTCACGCGTCATCCCGAGGGCCAGCAGATCCCCGGCCTCGTGCTGTACCGGTGGGACGCGCCGCTGTTCTTCGCGAACGCCTCCCGGTTCCAGGAGCGGGTGTTGCGCAACGTCCGGCACGCCCAGCCGGACGCGAGGTGGGTGGTCGTGGCCGCTGAGCCGATCACCGACATCGACGCGACCGCCGCGCGCGAGCTCACGGAGCTGCTCGACGACCTGGAGGAGCGGGGCGTCCGGTTCGCGTTCGCCGAGCTCAAGGGGCCGGTGTGGGACCAGCTCAAGGTCTACGGGATCGCCGAGCGGATCGGCGAGCGGTATCGGTTCCCGACCCTCGGCACGGCCGTGCACGGGTACGTGGAGGAGACCGGCACGGCCTGGGTGGACCCGAACCCGGACTGAGACCCGGTTCGTGGTTGGCCGTCAGTCGAGCCAAGCGCCGGCCACGACCCCGATCACGATCAGCGCGAGGGCCCACAGCGCGAGGACCCAGACGTTCATGGGCTCGCCCCCGCGCGGCGGCATGCCCGGCATCGGATACCAGAGCGGACGCATGGCGACCTCCTCGTGTCCCGGCGGCTCGGCCGAAGGATCTGCCGGTCCCACGGAGATGTTGTCTCGAGGACGGCGCGCCCATCGGGGCCGTTCGGCCCGACTCGTTCGGGTCCTTCGGGGACGGTCCGAACGTACGGCGTGCTCACGATGATCGTCGGTGCGGAAACGACAGGTACGGATGATGCCGTAGATCCCCGGCCCGACTACGAGGACGTTCGCCGAAGGCTACGGTCCCGGCGAGGGGAGGCGCGATGTCGAAAACTCGAGAGTGCTCGAACGAGGTCCGGGTCCAGGTGGACCGTGAAGGGTGACTTCAGCAGACTCACGTTCCGATCGGAACGCCACTACACCGCCGTCCTGTTGCAGCAGGGTCGTCCCATCCTGGACGCGGACTGGAACGAAGAAGCCGAGATCGCATCGAACGCCGTCCGAGCCTTGGCGCGAGATCTGCTGGGACCGCACGCGGGAGTGGGCGACGGGTTCTCGGTCACGGACCATGCGGGCACCCGAGCGGATGGCTGGGACCTGCTCATCGCGCCGGGCGTGTACTACGTCGACGGCATCCGGTGCGAGCATGCGCGGTCCACGTCGTTCCGTCAGATGGCCGAGGCGGCCGGCTGCGGCGACGGGGTAGCCGGCCCCGGCGCGTACCTCGCGTACCTCGACGTCTGGGAGCGCCACCTGACGGCGATCCAGCAGCCCGAGTTGCTCGAGCCCGGCCTCGGTGACGTTTCGACCCGGCTGCAGACCGTGTGGAGGGTTCGGCTCCTCGAGCTCGACGGATCCGCGCATGGCTCTCCGGAGCAGCTCCTCGCCGACAGCTTCACGCGCGGCATCGCCGGCATGCGGGCCCGAGTGGATCCCGATGCGGCGTACACAGGCCTGGAGAACCACCTGTATCGCGTCGAGGTCCACAGGGGTGCGGGCGCCGGGGGTCCCAGCTTCAAGTGGTCACGTGACAACGGTTCGGTCGTCGCATCGGTGCTGGAGATCGACGACGATCGTCTCGTGCTCTCCTCGAAGCCGTCACTCATGGCGTGGCAGGCAGGCACCTGGGTCGAACCCGAGGATGAACACGGCGTGCTCTGTGAACGGGTGCCACCCCTGCTCCGGATCGAGGCGGTGGACTTCGAACGGATCCGCACGTCTCCCGCATGGCCACTCGGAACGACGAGGGGGGGTTGGCGATCGGTCCGGCGCTGGGATCACGGCCCGGCCGGCGATCCGGATCGGGACGGAGCGATCCCGATCCGTGAGGACGAGTGGCTGGCCCTCGAGGACGGGATCCAGGTCGCGTTCGATCCATCGGGCGACTACCGAGCCGGTGACTACTGGTTGATCCCTGCTCGAACCGCAGACCGGTCCGTCGGATGGCCGAGCGGCGCGTCCTCTACCGGACCGGCGACCGTCGAGCATCATCGGGCGCCGCTGGCGAGGATCGAGATCCGTCGCGACGGAACCGTCCGGGTCGCGAAGGATCTCCGTCGCGTGATCCAGCGGCTCACCGATCGAGCCTGAAGGAGGCCCGGATGTATCAGCAGCGCGAGGCGCCCCGAACCACCGATCCCGTCGGCCTCTGGGAGCCGGAGATCAAACGTGCGGACGACACGGTCATCGAGTTCGTTCCGAGCGATGCCGACGAGTACGTGGTGTTGGACGAGATCATCGGCGATCAGGTCCGCCTGGCGTTCACGGCATGGCCGAGCGTGGACGAGGAGGGTCGGCTTCGGTTCGCCGAGTCCGGGTCGGAGCCGTTGCCCGTCGATCGTGAGGAGCTGCGGGGCTCCCTCGACCGTCTCAGAGAGATCGAGAGGCAACTGGTTCGACCCCTTCGCATCGGCGACGTCTTCCTCGTCCGCGGCATGACTCCCGATCCCGAGGAGTGGGAGCGTCTGCTCGACATCACGGGAGCGGCGCGGCGCGCGGCCAGCCGAGCGGGTGTTCGCGCGGTCGCCCAGCCCGTCGAGGGGACCGCGATCACGGTGCGTATCGAGGATGCCGGTATCGCCGAGGATGTTCCCGTGCCGTCGTGGCGCCGCCCTCCCGAGCCGCCCGGGGCCGCGCCGCCGCCGCGCCCTCCCGCCGAGCCGACACCGGGGTCGGTATCCAGCGCGGCGGTGTGAGATGACCAGGCCGCAAGCGATCCCGGCGACCAAGCTCGATCAGGTCGACTCCTTCGCCGATCACGTCCGGTCGCGCCCGGACGCGCTCGTCTACTTCCTGTGCAACGTCGGCGATGCCGATGCCCAGGTGCTGTTGCTGCCGGAGCTCGGGACGCCGGCGAAGCGTCAAGCCGTCGTGGTCGACGCCGGTCGATCGAACAAGATCCCCCCGCTCCTGCAGTCCCTTCACGATCAGCAGCTGCTGGATCTGGACGATGCGACCGACGACCCGATCGCGCTCGTCGTCGCCACCCACCCACATCTCGACCACGTGCGCGGCATGCCCGAGCTCTTCGCCAAGCACGGAGACCGGATCGCCGAATACTGGGACCCCGGGTACTACCACGTGCTCGCCGAGTATCACCGGACCATGCTCGAGGTCGAGAGCCGTCCGGACCTCGTGTACGCGCAGCCGACGAGCGGGTTCCGCAGATGGATCTCCGACGTCGCCATCACGGTGCTCTCTCCCTCGGTGCAGCTTCGCAACCGGTACGACAGCTACGGCATCGAGATCAACGACTCGTCGATCTCGCTCCGCATCGAGTTCCCCGTCCATCGTTACCTCGAGGACCGGCAGAAGATCGAGGAGGGAGAAGCGCTCTCGATCCCGCCTACGCGTGCCCTCGTGCTCGGGGCCGACGCTCAGACGACGTCGTGGGCCTACGTCCTGGGGGACTTCCCGTTCCTGTTCAAGTCCGATACCCCGGCGGCCAAGGCGATCGCGGCGGCGCAGGGGAACGTCGACCTGCTGCGAGGCGACGTCATGAAGGTGTCCCACCACGGCTCCAAGCACGGCGTGAACCTGGAGCTCGTCGAGCGCGTGAATCCGAAGGTCACGCTCGTCTCGAGCGTGGCCGATCAGGGGCAGTTCAACTTCCCGCACGCCGTGGCCCAGGACCTGATCCGCGAGGCCATCTTCCCCACGGAGGGCCTCGGCGGATACCCCGACGACTTCGACCCCGATATGAACCTGTTCTACACGGCCGATGAGGACACGAGCGGAGCGACGCTCGGAACGATCGGGCTCGTCATGTCTCTGGGTGCCTGCTCGATGTGGCGCTTCGGGGACGAGCCGGGCGACGTGATCACGTTCGGAGACGCACGACGCTGGAAGGTCGACCTCTGGTGAGAGGGCACCGCTCGGACGGGAGCGGTGGCCGACGATGCCCGCCACAGGAGCCCTGCCGTCACTCGTTCAGCTCGTCGATCTGTCGCAGCAGGAAGCGCCGATCCGGCTCCGTCGCCGCCAGGTCGGCTGCCCTTTCGAACGCGGTTCGTGCCTCGGCTCGTCGTCCGAGCCGGCGCAGCATCGTCCCCCGTGCCGCGTGCAACAGGTGATAGCCGTCGAGTTCCGGCGCGATCGCGTCGATCTGCGTGAGGGCGACGCTCGGGCCCTCGGTCTCCGCCACGGCGATCGCTCGGTTCAGGGCGACCACGGCCGTGGGCATGAGCGTGAGGAGGTGATCGTAGAGCTCGACGATCTGGGGCCAGTCGGTCGCCACGTACGTTGCGGCGTCCCCGTGCACGGCCTGGATCGCCGCCTGGAGCTGGTACGGCCCGGGCCGGTCCCGGCGGATGCAGGCGCGGACGATCGCCTGGCCTTCCTCGATCAGCTCGCGATCCCACAGCGTTCGGTCCTGGTCGCGCAGCAGGACGATGCCGCCGTCGTCCGAGAAGCGGGCCGGCAGCCGCGATGCGCCGAGGAGCATGAGCGCGAGGAGGCCGGCCGCCTCGGGCTCGTCGGGCATCAGCTCGACCAGCGTGCGCGCCAGGCGGATCGCGTCACCCCGCAACGACTCCCGGCCGGGGTCGTCGAGCCCCGCGTTGTTGATCAGGTACAGGACCGACAGGACCGATCGGAGACGTTCGGGCAGATCCGCCTCCGACGGCACGCGATACGGGATGCTTGCCGCCTTGATCTTGTACTTGGCCCGCACGAGCCGCTTCGCCATCGCCGAGTCGCTCACCACGAACGCCCGGGCGATCTCCTCCACGCTCAGGCCGCCGAGCAGCCGCAGGGTCAGCGCCACGCGGTGCTCCGCCGCGATGGCGGGGTGGCAACAGGTGAAGATCAGCCGGAGTCGATCGTCCTTCACGGTTCCGTCCTCTCCACGTTCCTCGGGCCCGGACCTGGTCGATCGCGTCTGGAGCACCGCGAGCTGTTCCCGGATCCCGCGGCCCCGGGCCGAACGGCGGGCGTCGTCGATCGCCCGGTTGCGCGCGGTCGTGACGATCCACCCGGCCGGGTTCGGCGGTACGCCGTCGCGACGCCATCGGTCGCTCGCCACGACGAACGCGTCCTGCACGGCATCCTCCGCGAGCGTGATGTCGCCGGTGAGGCGGATCAGCGTGGCCACGGCCTGGCCGTAGGCCTCGCGGAACACCTCCTCGACCGCGGCCTCGCGGGTTCGTTCGGGAAGGCTCACGCGTCGACGCGTCCCGTCGCTCGGAACGGGCGGACCTCGATCGGATGGTCGATCGCGCCGACGACCTTTCGGGCCCACGCGAGCGCCGAGTCCAGATCGTCGGCGTTGATGATGTAGAAGCCGCCGATCTGCTCCTTCGACTCGACGAACGGCCCGTCGGTCATGACCGTGTCGCGCTCGGCCGACCGGATCACGGTCGCCGCGTCGGGGCCGTGGAGCGCCCCGCCGAAGACGAAGGCCCCGGCCGCGTCCATCTCGCCTTCGACGGCCGCCACCCGCTTCATGAACGCGGCCATCTCCTCGGGCGTGCCGGGCCCGGCGCGCTCCTCGTCCTCCACGGCGTAGGTGGCCAACAGGTACTGACCCATCCTCACTCCTCCCGTCGGTGCGGGGTCGTTCCCCCGCGCTCACCCACCCTACGAACGGCCTGGGCTCCCGAGGACACCCCCCGGGAAGATCGTCTGGAGCCGTCGCCGGACGTACCCCTACCGGATCACGTGAGGGGGAACGGGGACTGCCACCACCAGGGCGTCTGGCTCGTCTCGATCCGCTCGATCCACTTCACCCACCAGAACCCGCGCCGGCCGGGCGCCACCAACCTGGCCGGGAAGCCGTGGCCGGCCGAGAGCTCGCGTCCGCCGGCTCTCGTGGCGACCAGCATCGAGGCGGCGTCGGCGATCGGGAACCGCCGCCCGTACCCCGTCGCGGACACGACGACGAAGCTGCGCACGGCGTCGTCGGCCTCGAGGAGCCGGTTCAGACGCACGCCGGTCCAGTCCTGGGTGGCGAACCACCCGCCCGTGCAGTCGACGGTCGCGCGCACGCGATCGGAGAAGCCGGCGAGCTCGTCGTAGGACAGGGTGGAGGTCCCGTTCGGCGTCCGGACGACGAGGCTCCAGTGGTCGGGATGGATCTCGGGCGGTTGGTCGTCGAGCCACTGGGTGACCGGCATGGCCGCGGGGTCGAACGAGCCCCGCTCGTACGAGCCCGTCGCCCTCCGGTCCGAGCCGGGAAGCCCCGTCGCTCGCACGAGGCCCTCGATCGCGCCGAACGCCACCACGCCGCCACCGACCACCGCGCCCGCGCGGAGCAGGCTCCGTCGCGAGAGGTCGCTCGGGCGCGGTCGGACGGGCCGGGCGACCACGTGCCAGATCGCGAGCGGGATCGAGACGAGGGCGGCGCCGACGTGGACTTGCATCGCGAGCCCGCTCGTCCACAGCCCGACGGCGTGGGCGATCCCGCTCAGGACGGTGACCACGACGAGCACGCCGAGCAGCACGGACGCCGGCGTTCCCGGCCGCGCCCGGCGGACCCCGCGGGCCGAGATCACCGACTTCCACGGCGCGAGCAGGACCAACGCGAGACCGACCGCACCGTGCGCGGCGAGCGCCCAGAACGCCCACGCCCCTCCGATCGCGAAGGCGAGTGCGCCCGTGACGAGCGCACCCGCCAGGAGCACGAGCAGCGCGAGGTTCGTCCCGCGCCCGGCCCGGAGCCGAAAGCCCACGACCCGAGGCTACGCCGATGACGCGTATCCCAGGGTCCCCAGCGCTCCTACGCGAACGGCGAGCTCCTCTAGGAACCGGTCGCGGCGAACCACTGACCCCCGGGGCTGGTCACGAAGACGATCGGCGCGATGCACGGCTCGGGCAGGTCCACGGTGTCCTCGATCTCCGAGTCGCCCGCCGCGCTGGCGGGGAACAGGGCCGTCTCCACGTTCACGGTCGTGGCGGTGGTCCCGGCGGCGTCCCTGCTCAGGCAGCTCACGATGGCCTTGAAGTTCGGGACGGGGTTCGTCCCCGCGAGGCCCGCGGCGATCACGTCCGCGTCGTTGGGGTCGAGCACCAGACCCTGGACCTCCACCTCGATCCGGCCGTCGGCCCGCAGCTTCCCCTTGCCCTGGTCGATGACCCAGGGCAGCCCGCCGCCGGGCACGCCGCGGATCGCGTTGGTGGCGCCCGTGAAGGGCCGGGGCACGCCGACCATCGTGTCGAAGTCCAGGATCTTCTTTGCTCCCTGACCCGACGCCACCGACGCGGGCCCGGCCACCAGGAAGGCGCCGACGAGCACCGCGGATGACAGCAACAGCAGAAGGCTCTTCTTCATGTCGTCTCCTCTCGGATGCGGGTTCATCGGCATGCCACGCACGCACGCCGATGAGGTTCCGGTGACGACCCCCCTACGCGCGGCGACGACGTCGCATGGACGAGGCCGAGCGGCCCCGTTCGCGCGGAGGAGTGAAGGTGGCGGCCCCCTCGCCATATGCGGGGTATTCGGTCACCCGGCGGGGAGGGTTCGGACCCGGGCGTGGAGGGCCGGCTAGGACGACGCGTCGCGTCTCGGCTCGTAGTGCAGGAAGAGCGCGCCGGTGTCGTAGGTCCGCACGTTCACGCGTTCGAGGTTCACGTAGCCCTCGCGAGGCGCGAACAGCGGCCGGCCCCCTCCGACCAGCGTGGGGCAGAGCTGGATGTGGTACTCGTCGATGAGGTCCGCCGCCATGAGGTCCTGGGCGAGCGAGAGGCTTCCCCACAGGACCATGTGCTCGCCGTCCTGCGCCCGCAATCGCCGTATCTCGTCGACCGCGTCGCCCGGTACGACGAGCGCGGGTGGCCAGGCACCCCACGGCGCCTCGCTCAGCGTGTTCGAGAAGACGAGCTTGGGCAGCTCGTTCAGGCGATCGGCGATGATCTCCTCGTCGGACGACGCCGTCGGCCAGTAGTCGACGAACAGCTCGTAGGTCTTCCGTCCCAGCAGGATCGTGTCCACGCTGTCGAGGAACGCCAGCTGGTCCCGGTCCGAGTACCGGTCCTTCTCGGTCTCGGGGAAGAAGTCCAGGCTTCCCTCGCTGTCCACGGCGTAGCCGTCGAGCGAGATCCATTCCTCGAGGATCACCTTGCGCATTCCTGCCTCCCGGGATCGCGTCTTCGGTCCATCGTGCGGTTCTGCCCGAGACCGGCGCAAGCGGTGAGCCGGTATGGTCCGGTGGCTTGCGAGGAGGGCGATGGCGAGGTCCGAGAAGGAGAAGATGCTGGCGGGGGAGCTCTACCGGGCCTCCGATCCGGAGCTCGTGGCCGAACGCCGGCGTTGTCGCTCGCTGCTCCATGCGTTCAACACCGAGCCGGATGAGGAGGAGCGACTGACGATCCTTCGCGAGCTGCTCGGTGCGCTCGGAAGCCGGTCGTTCATCCAGCCGCCGTTCGCGTGCGACTACGGCGACAACGTGTCGATCGGCGACAACGTGTTCATCAACTTCAACGCCGTGATCCTCGACTGCGCACCGGTGACGATCGGGGACGGAGCGCAGATCGCCCCGGGCGTGCAGCTCCTGGCGGCCGATCATCCGCGGGACGCCGAGACCCGCCGGGACCTCCTCGAGCTCGCCCATCCCGTCTCGATCGGCGCGAACGCCTGGCTCGGCGCCGGAGCCATCGTGCTCCCGGGGGTCTCGGTGGGCGACGACTCCATCATCGGGGCGGGGAGCGTGGTCACGCGCGACGTCCCGGACGGCGTCCTTGCGGTGGGTAACCCGTGCCGCATGGTCCGAACGCTCTGACGGTGACGCTGTCGCTAGTCGCGGAGGTCGAGCGCGTAATGGATCGCCGACTCGAGCTCGCGGAGCTTGACCGGTCCGAGCGATCCGGCCGCTGCCTGATGGACCATCTCTTTCGGGATCGTCAGGATCTCGTCGATGTTCACCACCGAGTCGCGCCGGAGTCCTTCCGCAACGCCGACGGGAACCTCGCTTCGGATCCCTCTAACGGTCCGGGTGATCGGGGCGACCGTCACGCGATCACGGATCGGAAGCACGGCGTCGCGGGAGATGATCACCACCGGTCGTCGACCGAAGCCCTCGGAGAGGTCGGCCCAGTGGACCTCCCCACGTCTCACTTCTCGTCCCAGTCCTCGCTGCCGAGGATCTCCACCGCGAGCTGCTCCAATGCTGGCAGCTCACTGGGATCCTCGGGGATGCGTCGATACGCCTCGATCGCGACTTGATCTGCCTCTTCCCACTCGAGGTCGCGGAGATGCCGAGCGATCGACTTCCGGATGAGCTCGCTCCGGCTGATGCCGGCCTGGTTCGCGCGCCGATCCAGCGCGGCCACGAGGTCGTCGTCGAGCTGCACGAGTACCTGCTTCCTCGCCACGACCGATGAGCCTACCATATGGGTTCTCATATGCATACGGGACAACCGCTCCGACGACGAGGAGGGGTTGGCGAACCCTAGCCCGCAGCGCCGACACGACCGCGCCCTATCGCACGGGAAGACGCGGCAAGGGTGGTCCAGACGGGGCTCGGTATCGTCCGAGCTGAGGACGAGGAGGAGCGCAGTTCGGTGAGGATCCCCGCGCTCGGCCCGAGAGGCGAGGGCTGGGTGCTTGCCCAGTCGGCGCTGTTCGTGGGCATCGCCGCATCTGCGATCGCCGGCCCGGGGTGGCCGGCGTCGGCCACGTCCGTACGTCTCGTCGCCGGCATCGCGATTGGAGTCGCGGGCGTGGTCCTGTTCGTGGCCGGCGCGGCCGGACTCGGCCACTCGCTCTCCCCGTACCCGAGGCCCTCGAGGGACGCGACGCTTCGGACCGGGGGCGTGTATCGCCTCGTTCGGCATCCGATCTACGGCGGCGTGATCCTCATCGCGCTCGGCTCGTCGCTGGTGTGGTCGCCGCTCGCCTTGCTGCCGACCGCCCTCCTGTTGGTGCTGTTCGAGCTCAAGTCCAGGCGCGAGGAGTCCATGCTGCTCGAGCGGTTCTCCGGGTACGAGACCTACCGCCGCCGCGTTCGGTGGCGCTTCGTCCCCGGCCTCCACTGACCGGTGCGGGTCCTCCCGGAGGATGACGACGCCCCTTCTTCCGGCCGGTAGCGTTCGGCACGTGGACGGCGGATGGTGGGATCGGCTCCGGCGGGTCGATCCGAGGATCTGGGACGCGCTGCTCGCGCTCGGCGTGGTCGTGGTGGGCGTGCTCGCGTTCGCGGTCCGCAAGCACCGGCCCGACGAGCCGGCCGCGTGGATCGGCTTCGCGCTGGTGGTCGTCGCCGGCGCGTCGCTCGCGTGGCGCCGCCGCGCGCCGCTGACCGTCGCGACGATCGTCTCCGCGGTCGTGGCGACCGCCTCGCTCCTCGGCTACTGGCCCGAGTTCGTGCTGATCCTGTGGATCGCCGTGTACTCGGCCGCAGCGAACACCGGGCGCGATCGGTTGATCCGCGTCCTGCTGCCGGTGGCGATCCTGACCGCGACCGCGATCAGCATCGGCGAGCGGTGGGACCGCGGCCTGAACTGGGTCGAGATCCTGGCCGACCTCGTCGTCACGTTCGGCGTCCCGTTCCTCCTCGGGCGCATGACGTTCAACCGCCGCCGGCGCATCGTCCGCGAGCGCGAGATCGCGACCCGCGAGGCCGTCGCCGCCGAGCGCGCGGCCATCGCCCGCGAGCTGCACGACGTCGTCGCGCACCACATGAGCGTGATGGTCGTGCAGGCCGGCGCCGCGCGGGCGGTCGGCGCATCGGATCCGGCCGCGGCCGCCGAGGCGCTCCGGCAGATCGAGGCGTCCGGCCGCACCGGACTGACCGAGATGCGGCGCCTGCTCGAGGTCCTCAAGGCCGAGGGCGACGGCGACGGGCGAGCTCCGCAGCCGGGGCTCGGGCGCCTGGAGGAGCTCCTCGACGCGATGCGCGCCTCGGGCCTGGCGGTGGAGTCCGTGGTCGAAGGCGAACCGCGATCGCTCCCACCGGGCGTCGACCTGTCCGCGTACCGCATCGTCCAGGAGGCGCTCACGAACGCGCTCCGGCACGCCGGCGGGGCGAGCGCCCGGGTCGTCGTGCGCTACGAGCCGAACGCGGTCGAGCTCGAGGTCGCCGACGACGGCCCCGGACCGCCCGAGGGCAGCGATGCGTCCGGCGGCCACGGGCTGATCGGGATGCGCGAGCGCGTGCAGCTGTTCGGCGGCGAGCTCGACGCCGGGCCGCGCCCGGGCGGCGGCTTCCTCGTCCGCGCGCGCCTGCCGACGGAGCCGGCGTGAGCGACCAACCGATCCGCGTGCTGATCGCCGACGACCAGGCGCTGATGCGCACCGGCTTCCGCATGATCCTCGACGCGCAGGAGGACATCGAGGTCGTGGGGGAGGCGATCGACGGTGCCGACGCGATCCGGCGGTTCCAGGACCTGAGGCCCGACGTCGTCGTGATGGACGTCCGCATGCCGACGATGGACGGGATCGAGGCGACGCGCCGGCTCTCGGCGCTCGAGCGCCCGGCGCGCGTGCTGATCCTGACGACGTTCGACCTGGACGAGTACGTGTACGAGGCGCTCCGCGCCGGCGCGAGCGGGTTCCTGCTGAAGGACCGCCCGCCCGAGGAGCTCGTCGCGGCGGTCCGGGTGGTCTCGTCGGGCGAGGCCCTGCTCGCGCCGAGCGTCACGCGTCGCCTGATCGAGGAGTTCGCGCGGCGGGCGCCAGCCGTCAAGCCCACCGAGCTCGACGAGCTCACCGAACGCGAGCGCGAGGTTCTCGTCCTGATGGCCCGCGGCCTCTCGAACGCGGAGATCGCGAAGGCGCTGTTCGTCGCCGAGACCACGGTGAAGACGCACGTCGGCCGCGTGCTCCACAAGCTCGGGCTCCGCGACCGGGCGCAGGCCGTCGTCCTGGCGTACGAGTCCGGCCTCGTGCACCCGGGCGACTGACACGGAAGCGACGTGCCATCGAACCGTGATAGCGTGGAACGACGGGCGACCGCCCGTTGGGTTCGCGAAGACGTCCGAGTTCCGGGGCGCACGATGCCACGCATCTCCCTCGCCTCCACGGATCGAGCCGGAGTGGCGCAGGTGAAGGGAGAGCACGCATGGGAACGGCCAACGCCCGACGGTTGCCGGCGCTCGCTCCTCGGGCCAAGCCCGTCGAGACGCGTGGCTCGCGGGGCCGCCACTGTTCCGAACCCGAGTGCAACACGGTCATCTCGGTCTACAACCCGGCGGACCGGTGCTGGCTCCACAGCCCACCCGAACGCCGCATGCCGCTCGCCGATCGCTGATCCAGCTCGGACGACCGGCAACCGCGGATAGGCTGCCGGCATGAGTGACGAGCCGCTCGCCGAGATCGATCGAACGGTCTCCGCGCTGCAGGACCCGACGAGGCGGCGGATCCTGCTCGACTTCTACGTGCACGATCGCGAATGGACGACCGCTGAAGTTGCCGAGGCGGTCGGCGTCCACAGGACCGTGGCCCACACTCACCTCGAGCGGCTGGTCGCGCTCGGGTACCTGATCTCGAGTCAGCGCCGAGGCGGCGCCGGGAAGCCCGCCAAGCTGTACCGGCTCACCGAGCGTCAGATCGAGCTCAGCTATCCCATCAGGCGATTCGCTCGGCTGGCCGCGCTGTTGGCCGAGGCCTTGCGTGGATCGCCGGACGGGATGGCGGCCGCTCGGGAAGCGGGCCGTGGCTACGGCGCCTCGCTCGTCACCAGGCCGGCGCCCTCCGCCGGATCCGTGCTGCGTCAGCTCGCCCCGCTGGGGGCCGACTACGTTCGCTCCAACGGCGACGTCGTGGCTCTGAACTGCATCTTCCGGCAGGCCTGTGAGCAGGCTCAGGACGTCGTGTGCGAGCTCCACGCGGGCATCCTGGAGGGCGCCTTCCGCAAGGCGGGATTGGACCTGCGTACCGAGGCGTACAGCGACTACGAGGAGAAGGGCTGTGCGTACCGGGTCTTGACCGGCGGCGGGCCGGGCTGATAAAGAGGGTTCATACCCTCTAAACGCTTCTCACAGCCTTCAGGGACCTCCGCCGTGCCCGGACGGGGCCCTCCTTCCTCCGCGTCATCGAGCCTGTGACGAACGAGCTCATCGACCGCGAGAAGGGAAGGACGACATGGCGGAGCCGAGCCTGTACGACCGACTGGGCGGCGTGTTCGCGATCGCTGCGGTGGTCGACCACTTCAGCGATGCCCTCATCAGCAATCCCGTCGTGGGCCAGGCATCGAAGAACCCGGAGCTTCGTGACTGGCACACGAACCACCTGGAGCGGCTACCCGGGCTGAAGTTCATGCGCACGCTGTGGGTCTGCAACGTCGCCGGCGGGCCCCTGTCGTTCAACGCGACGAGGCCGGGAAGCACTCCCCTGGGGCTGGAGGAGGCCCATCGCGAGCTCCGCATCACCCCCGAGGAGTTCGACGAGGTCGCGGCGGAGCTGGGGCGCACCCTCGATCACTTCGCGGTTCCTCCGCGTGAGAAGGAGGAGGTCCTGGGGGCCTTCGCCGCGCACAAGGGAGAAGTGACCGAGGGATCGATGGCTTCGACCTAAGCGAGCCCGGTTCGTTCGCTAAGACCCGGGAGCAGGAGGCGCTTCGTCACGTGGCATCGCCGCGCCGCCCGTCCTCGGGCCGACTGGGATACCCCGACCGTGGGTAGCGTGACCTTGGCCGTCTCACGATGCGACCGGCCGAGGGGGAACGTGATGCCGCAGGGATCGTCGGTCGGAAAACCCCAGGTCCTGCTGAGCGGCGTAGAGATGGGGGAGTCGCCTCGCTGGCACGACGGCCGCCTGTGGTTCTCGAACTGGGGGACCGACCAGATCGTCGCGGTCGACCTCGACGGGAGCAGCGAGGTCATGGGACCCGGCGGCGGTGGCAGCGGCTGGGCCGCCAACTGGCTCCCGGACGGGCGCATGCTCGTGACCGGCCGGGAGTTGGTCCGCGTGGAGGCCGACGGATCTCGCGTTCCGCATGCCGACCTGAGCGGCATCTCGACGATCGGGTGGAGCGAGCTCACCGTCGACGGGCGCGGCAACGCCTACGTCGACTCGATCAACTTCGACTTCGCGGACTTCGGCAACGTCATCGGGAGCGGGCAGGCGCCCGGGAAGATCGCGCTCGTCACGCCCGACGGCGACGCCCGCGAGGTCGCCGACGGCCTGGCGTTCCCGAACGGCATGGTCGTGACGCCGGACAACGCCACGCTGATCGTCGCCGAATCCTTCGCGCGCCGGCTCACCGCCTTCGACATCGGCGCCGACGGCGGCCTGTCCAACCGGCGCGTGTGGGCCGACGTCACGGGCGACGGGATCTGCCTCGATGCCGAGGGCGCCGTCTGGTGCAGCGACGTGGAGCCGAACGTCTGCCACCGCGTCCGCGAGGGCGGCGATGAGCTCGACCGGATCGAGCTCGACCGCCCCTGCTTCGCCTGCATGCTGGGCGGGGAAGACGGGAAGACGCTCTTCATGGTGGCCCAGCAGTGGTTCGGTCCGGACAGGACCGATGAGCTGATCGAGGCGAAGACCGGGCAGATCCTGACCGCCCGGGTCGACGTGCCGCACGCCGGCTGGCCGTGATCGGGGAGAGGAGAAGCGGATGACAGATTCGAAAGAGGCATGGGCGGAGGTCGATCGCCGGGTCTCCGAGTTCGGCCGGATCGTGGCCGAACGCCACCGGAAGGCGGGCGAGGAGCAAGGCGCACCACCGCCCGGGCAGGCGAAGCGAAGCCTGGAGGAGGCGTTCTCGGCCGTCACGCGGCAGCTCGATGTGGCGTTCAGCACCGCCGGCGACACGATCCGCGATCCCGAGACGAAGGAGACGCTGAAGCAGGCGGGCAAGGCCGTGATGACCGCTCTCGGTTCGACGGTGACCGAGGTCGGCAACGAGATCCGAAAGCGCCGGTCGTGATCGAGCCCGGCTAGACTCGGAACATGACGCAGCTCGATCCCGGCGCGGTCGACGACATCCCGTTCCTTGCCGCGCTCCCCGCCGACGAGCGCGAACGCGTCCTGACACACGCCAGGGTCGTGCGCTTCGATCAGGGTCAGGTGGTGGTCGAACGCGACCAGCCCTCGCGGGCGATGTACGTCGTCACGCAGGGAACCGCCCGCGTCGACGTGGGTGGCCGGTACCACGACCTGAAGCGCGGCGCGCTCCTGGGCGAGATGGGCCTGCTGTCCTCCAAGCCGAGGATGCGGACCGTGACGGCGCAGGAGGCGTTCGAGGCGCTGGAGATCGAGGTGGACGACCTCGACGCGTTCCTGCGGGAGAACCCCGGCGTCGCGATCGCGATCCTGAGGATCCTCGCCGAGCGGCTCCGCGAGGTGGAGGAGCGCCTGGACGCCTGGATGGGCACCTACGTCTCCTAGCGAGCCTCGCGGCGCCTAGTCCCGGGGATCGGTAGCGGTCGCGATCTCCTCCGCCGGCCCCTTCCGTTTTGCCACGACCGCGAACCGATCGGTCTCCGAGAGCAGGTCGTCCAGGGCGGGATCGAAGTGGGCTTTCACGAGGATGAACTTCGTCGGGTCGGCGCGAACGTCCTCGTACTCCACCTTGGTCACCTTGAGGAAGGTGTCGCACTCTTCGCGGCCGCATTCGCAGACGACGTCCATGGTGGCGTCGTCCGGGTGGGCCTTGTAGGACTCGGGGACCTGCTCGTTCAGGTCTCGCTTCCGAACCTCGTTCTCCGCGACCCGCCGTTCCCGCCGGTCCACTGGCCGATGGTACGCCCGCGACCGCAGGGCTCGCGAACGGACATCTCAGCGGTTCACAGGCACGATCTCGTGTTGATCCTGCTGGGAAGGGGTCGGATGCCCGAGTTCGGGGTAGCCCACCTGCATGGGCACCCCGGATCTCGAATGGGACGTGACGAGGACCGGGGGGACCGTCCGGATCGATCTCGTCCACGCCTCCGACGTCGGTGAAGCCGACACGGAAGCCATCGTGGCCGCGACCGAGGCGCTCATCACGGACGATGAGGTGATGGTGGTGCAGCTCGACGGTCCCGCCCTCGACGACCAACTGCCACCGGATGGCCTGTCGGACGCCATCGCAGCGCTCCAGGGACTCGCGGATCGATACGGCAAGCGCCTGATCGTCAGCCCGATCTAGCCTCGGCCCATGCGATCCGGACTGTTCGTGCCGATCTTCGATGCGCTTGCGGACCCCGCCCTCGTCGCCCGGCTCTCCGCCGAGGCGGAGGAGGCCGGATGGGACGGGGTCTTCGTCTGGGACCACATCAACTGGCGGGAGCCGGTCCTCGAGGTCGCCGACGCCTGGATCACCCTCTCGGCGATCGCCGCCGCGACAGGAACGATCCGGCTCGGCCCGATGGTCACACCGCTCGCCAGGCGCCGGCCGGCCAAGGTCGCCAGGGAGACCGTGACCCTGGACCGGCTGAGCGGCGGGCGCCTGACGCTCGGCGTCGGCCTCGGCGGCGACCGGTACGGGAACGAGCTGTCGATCACGGGCGAGGAGCTCGACGATCGCCGTCGCGCCGGCATGCTCGACGAGTCGCTGGAGATCCTGACGGCCGCGTGGTCGGGCGAGCCGGTGCACCACCGGGGCGAGCACTACACGGTCGACGGCATGCGCTTCCTCCCCCGGCCCGTTCAGCGGCCCGCGATCCCCGTGTGGGTGGGCGGCTACCCGGGCAAGCGGAGGCCGCTTCGGCGCGCGGCGCGGTTCCAGGGGTTCTTCCCGGTGAACCTCGAGCACCCGGACCAGCTCGCCGAGGTCGTGGCCGAGCTCACATCGGTTCGCGGGGAGATCGGGAGGGACGAGAGGGACGCCTTCGACGTCGTCGCGGCGTTGCCGCCGGGGACCGATCCCGCGCCCTACGCATCGGCGGGCGCCACATGGTGGGTCGTGGAGTTCCCGTGGGAGCGCGTGTCCGTGGATCAGGTGCGCGGCGTGATCCGCGACGGACCGGCACCTGGGTGATCCCTGCCCGACCAAAGGGGGCGTTGAATCTGTGCAGTCCACGGACAAGCACAGATCGATGGTCCGAGGCAGGGACTCGCAGACACGCCCTGCTTTGAAGGGCAACCTCATGTGGTGCGATTGTCCGACTACGCAGTCTTCGCCTACCGAAGGATTCTCCGAATCGTGAGCGATGCAGGGAGGGCCATGATGATTGGCAGTCGAGCGCAGTCAAGGCCAAGGCAACCACAGCCGCTCCCAGGGGAGCCGCCGAGGACTCCAAGGCCGTTACCGGTACGCGAACCGCCCGATCCCCCGGCTGCGCCAGACGACGACGGACCGAACGAGTCGGTTCCCAACTCGTAGCTCCGTTGAAGTCGTTCCTCGACTGGTTGGCTGGGGACCAGCCTGACGCGACCCCAAAGGACCCTCGCGACAAGACGAAGAGCTTGGTTGCCGCACGCGATGGCTTCTTCAAGCTCTACATGGAGTCAGCGAAGGGAAGCCTCGAACGATGGCAGGCGGCCGGGCAGGGGACTCGTAACGCTGCTGCTGCGATCGGCGTCATCTACACGGCCGTACTCGGCATCGCGTTCTCGGCCGACAATCCCTTGCCGCCGCGAGGCCTCCTACCTGCCGTGTTCCTAGGCACCGCGATCGTCATGGCCACGGCTTACGAAGCCTTTCCTACGCGCCCGAAGACAAGCAAGGGCGTTGTCTATCCAGATGAAAGCGATCTGTCGGGTGATCCCCTAGAAGTTGCCCAGGACTACGCGGATTTCTACGTCGGCATCATCACCGACCGTGTACGGCGGAATCGGTATGCGCTGCGAGTGGCCGTCCTGAGCCTCGGCCTAGGCGTAGCGGCCATCCCGCTTGGATTCGTCTCGCTCGGGGCCAACGTTGGCACCTCGGATCTTCCTCCCTGGCCTGACCCACCGACCGGGTTCGAAACAGAGCTCGCCAACACCCTGTACGAGGCACAGGTTTCCGAGGTCGCCGAGCAGCGTGAGGCTGCCATCAACGCCGACCCGGGCGAGTCGTTCGACGACCCGGGCGTCGTGCTCGCGTACACGGTGTTCGGCTTCGCGTTTCTCGTCGTTCTGCTGCATCCCATTCCGGGCCTACTCCAGGAGAAACGCAGACGAGCCGGGACACCGGCCGCGCTTCCGCCAGCTTGATCTCGCCCCAGAGGCGGCTATCGCATGCTGTCTTGAGGAAGGTATCCGTGGAAGCTATGACGGACCGTGTGGAGTGATACCAACCTCTCCTGTCTGGATCATGCTGATCATCACGATATTGAGTTGGTAGATGTGATCATTCAGCGCGAAGAGGGACCTCTGATGGGACGCCTCCGCCGCACTGCCATGATCGACCAGATCCCAAAAATCGCTCTCGAGTTGCTGACCGATGGACTTGGATTCCTCCTGGATCGACTCGAATGTGGTTCTTACGTCTTTGCCGAAATACCGCTCGACGAGAGCAAGGTGTCGGTTCAGGTTGCTGTTCCAGTCGCCCAAGACCTCGCGATACTCCGACATGGCCGCATCCAGAGTCTCTCTTTGTGGATCTCCTCTGCTTGGGCGTAGCTTCCAATCCACTTGAAGCATCCGATACTGTCGCTTGTCGACAAGGGTGCTGATCTCTTCGAAGACCTTGGTGGCGGCCATCCTCTCATCCTCGCGAAGTTGTCGTGCCGCTGCTCTCTCCTCATCACGCTGCTCGACCTCGTGCTGGTGCTCCCATGTGCGACGCTGGAATATGAATCCCAGGAGTCCTCCGAGCACAGAGGTAAGGACGAACCCAATCACCAACAGGGTGAGCTGATCGCGCACTCGCCGACTCTAGTCCGATCGGTTGGGACGGATATGGCCCGGTGTGAGTACCGCATCTTGTGCCGAACCGGGCGCCTGAGTCGAGAACCGCTCCTCACACGCCCGGAAGGAGCAAGGCGATGCGCGCCAAGAGCTCCGTCAGGGAGGCGTGTGCTGCTCACTCGTCGTGATGCGGAACCACCGGAAGCCGTAGCCGTCCATCTTGAGTTCGAGGGTTCCGTCGTCGGCGAGAGCCGTCGCCCCGCGGTCGTCGAGCAGGTCGTCCAACCGACCGTCCTTCGGAACGTCGCCGAGCCGAAGACGAACCACGCACGGCTGGTCCCCGAGGTTGTGCGCGGCGACGACGGTTCGGCCCTCCCAGTCGCATCGGTGGGCGAACACGCTCGGGACGTTCGTCCGCACGACGTCCCACGAGCCCCATCCGAGCTCGGGGGTCTCCCGTCGTCGTCGGATCAGCCGCTCCATCCAGCTGAGCAGCGAGTCCGGGTC